>ENA-UONT01000065-UONT01000065.1-human-gut-metagenome-genome-assembly--contig:-CS20-NODE-65-length-148234-cov-125.959920_pt1 | contig 148234 bp, 165 predicted proteins | sample MGYA00242459_ERZ724006 | MGnify/ENA metagenome assembly ERZ724006
GAGATAGAGATAGAGTTAGAGAAAGAGATAGAGATAAAGAGAGAGATAGAGAAGGTACGCCCTGAAACAGGGCACCCTTCCCACACCTATGGCCGTTACCAGAATGTTTTCCTGACGGATGAAGAACTGGCAGACTTGCAGGCCAGCTTTCCTGCTGTATGGGAACAGTACATCGAAAAGCTGTCCGAGTACATGGCTTCTACCGGCAAGCGTTATCAGAGCCATGCAGCGACCATCCGGCGCTGGGCCGGTGAGGACGCTAAAAAAACTGTCACACCCTCACGCAACCGGGATTACAGCGTAAAGGAGGATGAAACTGTATGATTGAGATTACCGCAGAAATCCGGGCGCTGATCGACAAGGCAGCCGCCGGTGTGGAACTGGCCGGGGACGAGTACATAGACCCGGCAGACGGCCTCATTCACTGTAAGAAGTGCGGCGGCCAGAGGCAGACCGTTGTGCCATGCTTTGGAAAACCAGGCTACTTCATGCCCCGCTGTATCTGCCAGTGCCAGCGGGAGGCCGAGGAACAGCGCAAGGCTGCTGAAGAACGGCAGCGCCGCATGGAGCGTATCAAACGCCGAAAGGCACAGGGCTTGCAAGACCGTTATCTGTATGACTACACATTTTCCAATGATAACGGCCAAAATCCTCTGATGGACAAGGCCCGCGCCTACGTGGAGAACTGGAAGGAGGCATACAGGAACAACACCGGCCTGCTTCTGTTTGGGGATGTGGGAACCGGCAAGTCCTTTTTCGCCGGTTGTATCGCCAACGCCCTGCTTGACCGGGATGTGCCGGTGCTGATGACGAACTTTCCCACCATCCTGAACCGCCTGACGGGGATGTTTTCCGAGGACAGGGCCGACTTTATCGCCAGCTTTGACGAGTATGACCTGCTTATCATTGACGATCTGGGAGTAGAGCGCAGTACCGAATATGCTATGGAGCAGATGTTTTTCGTCATCGACAGCCGCTACCGCAGCCGCAGGCCCATGATTATCACAACAAACTTGAAACTGTCCGAGCTGAAAAACCCGCCTGATCTGGCCCACGCCCGTATCTATGACCGTATTCTGGAACGGTGTGCGCCGATTCTTTTTGACGGGAAGAATTTCCGGGAAGAAAATGCCGGTGCTACCCGACAGACAGCAAAAGACATTGTAAACAGTAAGCACGACTGATTTTTTACCGGGCGGCACAGACCCGTTCGGAGAAAGGAGCGCCATGAACAGAGAACCCCGTACTATGCAGGTGGCAGACGCCGCTACTGCGTCCAGAGCGCCGGAAAACACGCCGGCGATGGTAAAGAAAATCGGCAAGACGACCTACAAGGTTCATGTCCATTTCAGCAATACCAGCACAGAAACCATGAGCGATAAAATCAAGCGTATGCTCAAAAATGAAATTCAGCAGATGTGACAGACTGATAAACGAAGCCGCCTTGTGCTAAACTGATGATGGTACGCACCAAAATTTTTGTCAAGGAGGACACGAAAATGCTTTACACAGAAAAAGAGAAACATGAAATTGAGCGAGTAAAGGAGGTCTTTGCGGAACATCTGCGGCAAAGCCCTGATTTTGAACTGCTCTGGTCGGACAAGGTAGGCTATGTCTGGCTGGCGATTGGCGTCAATCCAGTCTATGTGGATACCGGTATCAGAATCGAATCAGCCGCCGATCTCTGCGGCAGGTGTTTGGATGATGTTGCTACGGATGTTTTATATATGACAGGCAACGATCATGCACTGGAAGCAGCCGATCCGCTGGAATTGGCCGAAATCAAGCGGCGCTGGGAGCCATATATCAACCAGCTGCCAGACTATGCGTATCTCTGCAAAGACCTGCTGAACGGAAAAATGTAATCTATCAAACGAGGTGTCAGGAGCCATACGGTGCTTCTGGCACCTTTTTGTAGATTTTTTGTGAATTTGATTAAAAAGTCCTTGACAATTTGTCTCTGGGTTACCGTGAAAGGCACTACTAATGCCTATAATGAATATGGGCAGTACTTAGATTCTTTTGTATATGAATACGAATTATATATAAAAACTCAAGTCGTTGGTGAACCTACAGTTACAAACTCAATAATCGGCGGCACTGATGAAAGTGTTATGGTTTATATGCAATGATACTATAAATAAACCTGTTGCAGAGCATAGGCTCCGCAGCAGGTTTTATTTCACTCTCAAATTTTCGGCAAGCACTTCATCCGCCGAGACGGAGACGGTACTGTAATCTGTGTATATCACCTTGCCAGGCAGCGAACCGGAGGGCTTGCGCACGTTGCGCACCATGGTGTAATCGACCTGAGTTTTGCCGCCCTCGCGCGCCTGCGAATAGAAAACGGCAAGGCTTGCGGCTTCCTCTATCGTTTTCTCCGGCGGAGTAAGGCCGTCGCATGATATGATAACGTGGCTGCCGTGGACGGTTTTCGTGTGCAGCCAGATATCCGTGCGCCGCGCGGTTTTCGTCGTCAGCTCATCGTTTTGCGCGTTGCTGCGGCCGACAAGGATCTCAAAGCCATCGGACGAGGCAAAGCGCATGGGTCCTTGCTTTTTATGCTTGCGCTCTTTTGTGCCGCGCTGCTTTTTGATATAGCCCGTGCCGACAAGCTCGGCCTTGATCTCGGCAAGATCGTCCTCGGTTTCGGCGCGCTCGGTTTCGTCAAGGACGCTGTTTAGATACTCAAGCTGCTTTTCGCCGTCGGCTATGAGCGCCGTGAGGTGCGTCTGCGCGGTTTTGAGCTTGTTATACTCCTTGAACATTGCCGCTGCGTTATTCTGCGGCGTTTTGAGCACATCGAGCTTTATCGTGCGCTGAGGGCAATCCGGCTCGTAATAATCCTCGACTGTCACCGAGCTGTCGCCTTTTTTTACGCGATAGAGATTTGCCGTCAGAAGCTCTGCATTGCGGCGGATCTCATCGCGCTCCGAGCACTTCTGAAGCTCTGTTTTCTGCACTGCCAGCTTTCGGGCAATGCGGTCGCGCGCGGTTTTGACGTGGTGGCTAAGCTCCTTAGAGCGTCTGCGGCGGCTCTCAAGAATGTCGCGCTTTGAGTAGTATGCGTCAAGAAGCTCCGAGAAGGTTTCAAACTCGCACATGTCATACACGCCGGCATACTGCTTGAGCTGCATGAAGGAATACTCCTTCGGCTTTCCTTCCTCGGTGAGGAGGGTCGGACTTAGCTCCCCTGCCCTGACGCTTTCAAGAAACGCGCCGATCGCCTCGGGCAGAAATGCGGCGTTATCTCCGCTGCGGCAGGCAAGCTCGCGGCACACAAGCGGCGAGAGTCCGGAAAAGCAGTCCATTATGCGCTTGTCCGTGTTTTTGCCGGCGTCGGACTGCGCAAGCGTCTGCGCTATCTCTTCCTGCGGCAGGTCAAAAATGAGCGGCTTGCGCTGCTTCGGCGGCAGGCGATATATCATGCCCGGCAGCAGTCTTCGCTCGGCGTCGCCGCCGTAGTCCATGCGGCGCAGACAGTCGATTATTCGCCCGTCCGAGCCTATGAGCACGAGGTTCGAGCTTCTTCCCATCAGCTCCACGGCAAGGCGCAGATCAACATTGTCGCCAAGCTCGTTGCGCGATGTTATGTTAACCATTGCAAGGCGCTCCCAGTTCGGCTGCTCTATCGCCTCTATCCTGCCGCCGGTGAGATACTTGCGCAGCAGCATGCAGAACATCGGCGGCTCGGCCGGGTTCTCAAAGCTCATTTTAGTCTGCTGCAATCTGCCGCTGCCGGCCCCTGCGTCAATAAGCAGGCGCATATTCTCGTCCCCGCGAACGGAGAGGACGATCTTATCGCGCTCCGGCTGCTGGACCTTATCTATCCTCGCGCCTATGATCTTCGGCCGCAGCTCGGCTATTATTCCTGATAACAGTATTGCATCAAGCGCCATGGTGACCCTCCGCGCAAACCGCGTACAGCTCGTTTATCCGCTGCGTTTTTCCCTGAAGATACAGCCAGCCGAACAGCGCCTCAAGCCCGGTGGCGGCGTGATACTGCGCAATGTCGGCCTTATGCGGCACGGAATTTACCTTTGCGTTGCGGCCGCGTTTGTAGACATACATTTCGTCTTCGTCAAGCAGCGGCAGAAGCCTTTCGGCAGCCTCGGCCTGAGCCGGAGCATTGACTATCGCGACCGTTTTTTTGTGCAGCTCGGTCACTTTTTTGTTTCCGTCGGCGCACAGCATGGTGCGCGTCAAAAGCTCATACACTCCGTCGCCGATGTGCGCAAGGCCGAGCATGCTTATGTTGTTTATATCGCTTTTCTCCATCCGAGGGCAGAAATAATCGTTCATATCAGTCTCCAAATCAAGCAAGGGCGGTCACATTATGTTAACCGCCCTTGTGTTTTACATATCGTCGATCTCGTCGGCAAACTCTGTCTGAATTTGCAGCGTTTCGGTAGGCGCCGTGCCCTGAGTGGTCTGCATTTCGAGCCACTGGTCGCGCGTTATGAGTATCTGGCGCGGCTTAGAGCCCTCGAATGGGCCGATGATGCCCATTTCCTCCATCTGATCGACTATACGCGCAGCGCGCGAATAGCCGAGCTTCAGGCGGCGCTGGAGCATCGAGACCGAGGCCTGCTTTGTGTCGAAAATAACATCGACCGCCTGCGGCAGCAGCTCGTCATAGTCGGGCTTGCCCGACGGCTCGTCATCGTCGCCGCGGCCCTTGCCGTTTGCACCCTTATCCTCGGCGGCTTTTTCAATCTGCGCCATGACATCCTCGCTGTACTGTGCGGTGGACTGGCGCTTTATAAACTGGACGATCGAGTCGCGCTCATCATCGCTGACGAATGCGCCCTGCACGCGCAGAGGCTTGCCGCAGCCGATGGGGGCATACAGCATATCGCCCATACCTATGAGCTTCTCCGCTCCGGCATTATCGAGGATAATGCGGCTTTCAAGCGCGGAGGACACGGCAAACGCGATGCGGCTCGGTATATTGGCCTTCATAAGGCCGGTGATAACATCGGCCGAGGGTCGCTGAGTTGCAATGACAAGGTGCATACCGGCGGCACGGCCCATCTGGGCGACGCGGCAGATGCTCTCTTCAACGTCCTTAGACGCAACGAGCATAAGGTCTGCAAGCTCGTCGATGACAATAACGATGCTCGGCATCTTAGGCTGGCCGTTTTCGGCAAGGTGCTCGTTATATGCCTCGAGGCTTCTTACGCCAAGCTCGGAAAACAGCCTGTAGCGCTTTAACATCTCCGTAACCGCCCACTGGAGCGCACCGGCTGCCTTCTTCGGGTCGGTGACAACGGGTATATACAGATGCGGAATGCCGTTATAAACGCCAAGCTCGACCATTTTGGGGTCGATCATGATGAGCTTGACCTCATCGGGGTCGGATTTATACAGAAGGCTTATTATAAGCGAGTTCATACACACCGATTTGCCCGAGCCGGTAGTGCCTGCTATGAGCAGGTGCGGAAGCTTTGCGATATTGCCGACAACGGCCTGACCGGCAATATCCTTGCCGATTGCAAAGCTGAGCTTTGACTTGGACGAGGCAAAGCGCGGCGAGTCGATTATGTCGCGCAGATAAACGGTGCTTATGATCTTATTAGGCACTTCGATGCCGACGGTGGATATCTTATCTGGTATCGGCGCAATGCGCACGCTCACAACGCCGAGGGCAAGCGCGATATCGCCGGCAAGGTTTGTGAGCCTGCTGAGCTTCACGCCCTGGTCAAGCTCAAGATCATAGCGCGTGACCGTGGGGCCTCGGGTCGTGTCAACTATTCTTGCCGACACGCCGAAGCTCTTTATCGTATTCTCAAGGCGCTCACGGTTCGTGCGCAGCTCCTCATCGGAGTTTGCCGCGACAGCGTGACCCTTTTTGAGCAGGAATATCGGCGGCTTTTCGTACTCGCCGTCGCTCGTTGCCGACTCGATGGCGTTGCGTATCGCCTCCGTTTCGGCCGCAACCTCGGCTGCCGACGCCTTTTTCGGAGGATCGGACACCGCTGCCGTTTTCACGGCTCCCTCGTCGGTCATTTTCACCGCCGAAATACCCGTCAGGGCCTCGACCTCCTCAATGGTCATAGGCTCAACGTCGGCAGAGGCCTTTGCCGGCTTTGCCTTCGCGCTTTTTTTGCCGAACAGGCCGCCGTCCTTTTTCGGTGCAGGCTCTTCCTTCACCGTAGGCTCCTCGGAGGCTGCGGATTTTTTGGTGAACGCAGGCTCATCGTCAAGCGGAATATCTATCGCGCGGCGACGGGCTTTTTTGGTCTGCTCGGCCTCCTGCTCCGCATCCTGCACCGGGGCAGGCTCGGCAATGGCGGCAGCCGCCTTTGTCTTTTTCTCCGGCTTTTCGGCCGGCTCTGCGCGGAAGAACTCAAAAAGCTTTTTCGGAGTTATGCTAAGCGCAGACAGCGCAAAGAATATGAATGCCAGCAGGAGCACGATTGCCGCGCCGTATATGCTGAACGCTTTTTCCAGTGCAAAAGCTATGAGCGTTCCGAGAACGCCGGCACACAGCATTTTTTTGCCGCCGGAATACAGCGTTGCAAACAGCTCGCCGACGCCGCTGAGATTATCCACAACGACCTGCGACAGCAGTAGGTTTACAAGCGCGCCTGCCAAAAGCGGCAGAAGCAGAGTTGCCGTCATGCGCCATGTACAGGGCTTGTCTCTGTTAAAGCCCAGGATGAACGCAGCGAGGATAAAAATAGGTGCGCATATCCAGAAGCCATAGCCGAAAAGGCCTTTCAAAAGCGAGCACAGCCAGCCAACAACAACGCCGTCATGCGCAAATATGCCTATAACGACGAGAACAGCGGCAAACAGAAAGCACGCAGCGGCTATTATTCGCTGGGCAGGGTTAGTCTCAGGCTCGGTATTATTCGGCTTTTTTGCCGCCGATGATGACGGCTTTTTGCCGGAATTGTTGGATTTTTTCTTCGTAGCGGTTTGCGCCATTATTCAGCTTACCTGCCTTTATCAGAATATAAGTGAAAGTATTATCGTCAGAACGCCGACTACCCAGCAGTAGTAGGAAAATCCGCCGAAGCGTGTCTTGCGCACGATCATTTTCAGAAGTCCGATGGACAAAACGCCGGAAACCATGGCAGCGATCATTCCGAAAAGATACGCCGGGATAAGAGATACGTCGATGCCGGCTTTGAACGCGTCAACAAGCTCCAGAAGCGTTGCGCCGAGCACCGCCGGAATGCTCATAAGAAGCGAAAATTTTACGGCATAGCTGCGGTCGTGACCCGTTGCGATACCGGCGGTTATCGTCGTTCCCGAGCGCGACAGACCGGGCAGCGTTGCAACGCACTGGCACAGGCCGACGATCAGCGCATCGGTGAAAAGCATGTTCTTCTCGGTCTTGCTGCCCTTGGCCATTTTATCCGAAACGAGCAGTATGCAGCCGGTGAGGATGAGCGCTATGCCGACATACACCGTCGAGTTTGAAAGCGCTTCAATGTATTTATGCACCGGGAGAATAAGCACCAAGGGCAGCGTCGCGACAACGATCAGCATAAAAAGCCGCGCCTCGGGAAATCTCCTGCGCCGGCCGTTTTCGTCAACAGTTCTGCCGGAAAGCATGTCGATAGTCTGGGTAAACATCGCTTTAATGTCGCTCCAGTACATAAAGCAGATAGCGATAAGCGTGCCGAAGTGCAGCAGAACGTCAAAGAACATGTGATTGCTGCCGAGGTCGGACATATTAAAAAGATTGTGCAAAATCGCAAGGTGTCCCGAGCTTGAAATGGGCAAAAACTCCGCAACGCCCTGAACAATGCCAAGGATTATGGCATCCAAAATGCTCATATATTTATCTCCTATGTAGGTGTTATGTATACTTAACTGAGTTATTTTATCATATAGTGTATTAAAAAGCAAGCACACATCAGTGTGCCTGCTTTTCGATCTCATTGTGCAGATAGTCAAGCGCGTCCGAGAGATCGCCGATGCTGTCGATAAGGCCGCAGGCGACCGCCTCCTGTCCGTATATCACGCTGCCGACATCGTTTGCAAGCTCGTCGGTCGCCATCATCAGCTCGTTATACCTCTCGCGGCTTATATTCGAGTGGCTTGTCACAAAGCCTACTATGCGCTCCTGAATGCGCGCAAAATAGTTATATGTCTGCGGAACACCGATGACAACACCGTTCAGGCGCACCGGATGGATAGTCATTGCCGCCGACGGCGCAATGAAGCTGCGCGACGCGGCAACGGCAAGCGGCACGCCGATCGAGTGTCCTCCGCCGAGCACGAGCGATACCGTTGGCTTTTTCATCCCGGCAATTATCTCGGCTATGCCGAGCCCGGCCTCAACGTCGCCGCCGACGGTGTTTAGAAGTATCAGCAGCCCCTTTATCTCCTCGGACTCCTCGACCGCCGCGAGCAGCGGCATGACATGCTCATATTTTGTGGTTTTGTTATCCTCGGGCAATATCTGATGCCCCTCGACCTGACCGACGATAGTCAGGCAGTGTATCATTCCTGCCCGGCCCTGCGGCTGAGCGCTGCCCAACTCTTTAAGCTCCTCCAAAAAAATCACCTCATACCTATTTTGTCAGATATGAGGCGGTTTTATTATGCTTTATATGCGGCAAGCACGCCAAGGTAGGTCATGAAGCAGTCAAACTTAGCAACGACCTCAAACGGAGCATGCATGCTCATGACAGGAACGCCTGCGTCGATCGTGTCGATATTGCGGTTTGCCATGTACTTTGCTATGGTGCCGCCGCCGCCCTGATCGACCTTGCCAAGCTCGCTCATCTGCCAGACAACGCCTGCATCGGCAAATATTCTGCGCAGGTAGCCGACGATCTCGGCCGAAGCGTCGCTCGTTCCGCTCTTGCCTCGAGCGCCGGTGAATTTGCAGATGCCCATGCCGTAGTTGAGCTTTGCATCGTTGCGCTTTTCGCTTACCTCGGGGAAATTCGGATCAAACGCCGCTGTGACATCCGCCGACAGGCAGAAGCTGTTTTTAAAGCAGCGGCGCAGAGGAACGTTCTGACCGGCGCACAGCTCTTCCACGAAGCACTCGAATGCGCTGCTCTGCATGCCGCTGACGCCGTCAGAGCCTGTTTCTTCCTTATCCGCGAGGATGCAGACTGCCGTCTTTTCGGGCGCCTCGTCAAGTTCGAGTATCGCCTTTAGCTCTGCGTATGCGCACACGCGGTCATCGTGGCCGTAGCCGCCGATGAGCGAGCGGTCAAGGCCGATCTCGCGAACTTCAAATGCAGGAACGGCGGTCAGCTCCGCTGAGAGGAAGTCCTCCTCGACGATGCCGTAGCGGTCGTTGAGGATGCTCATGACGGCAAGCTTGACTCTGTCGCTGCCCTCGTCGGCGTAGGGGATGCTGCCGATGAGGATATTGAGACCCTCGCCGGTGATGCCCTCTTCCATGGTCTTTCTCATCTGCTCCTTGCCGAGATGCGGCAGGAGGTCGGTTATGACAAACTGCGGATCGGAAGGATCGTGGCCGATGCTCACGTCGATCGTCTCGCCGTTTTTGAGCGCGACCACGCCGTGCAGCTCGAGAGGAATGGTGACCCACTGGTATTTCTTTATGCCGCCGTAGTAATGGGTCTTGAAATACGCAAGCTCGTCGCTTTCGTAAAGAGGATTCTGCTTGAGGTCGATGCGCGGCGAATCGACATGCGCACCGGCAATAACGCAGCCTTCCTCAAGGCTTTTCCGGCCGATGACGGCGAGCATAAGAGCCTTTGAGCGATTGTTGCAGTAGACCTTATCGCCCGGGGAAAGCTTCATACCGTCAACATACTCGACAAAGCCCTTATCCTCGGCCATCTCTATTGCGATCTTCACCGCCTCGCGCTCGGTGCGCGCCTCGTTCAAAAACGCCATGTAGCCGCGGCAGTAATCCTCCATATCGATGCGCTGCTGCGTGCTCATAGTATCATAACCGTTTTTCTGCTTGTAAAATAGTTCGTCTCTGATCTCAGCCATTTTTCAATACTTCCTTAAATAAATTTTTGCATTCTTTTCTGAATTTGTCCTCGCTGCCGTCATTGTGCAGCACATATTCGCATTTCTGCTCGAAATACTCGTTCGGATACTGGGCGTTCACACGCATCATGGCATACTCATAGCTTATGCCGTCGCGCTTCATTATACGCTCGATACGCGTCGTTTTCTCGGCAACGATGCCGATAACGGCGCAGCATTTTTCGCCAAGTCCGCTTTCAAGAAGCGCTATCGCGTCGATGGCCGCTATCTTTCCGCCGTTCATCGCCCACTCTCTGAGCTTTTTGTTGACTTCAAGGCCTATGTAGTGATGCGTTATCGCGTTAAGATCAACAAGCGCCGCTTCATTTGAAAACACCGTTGCGCCCAGCGCCTTGCGGTCAAGCACACCATCCGTTACCGTGCCGGGGAACGAGCGCTCGATATCGCCGAGCATCTGCGCATTTGTTCTGAGCATATCGTGATACAGCGCGTCGCAGTCTATTATAAGCGCTCCCAGCTTTTCAAGCTCGCGCAGAGCCGTTGTTTTTCCGCAGCCCGTGCCGCCGGTTATGCCGACGACCCTGAGGTTTTCGGCAAGAGCTGCGGCGATCTCCTCCTCGGGCAGCGCGCCGCGGCGCAGTATCTTATACGGTGCCGCGCTCATATCGATTATGGTTGACTCTTTTCCGAGGCCGCATTTTCCTCCGTCCACGACGGCGGCAATTTTGCCGTCGAAGTATCCGAGCACCTCCTGCGCCGTAACGGGACTTTTCTCGCCCGAGGGATTTGCCGAGGGAGCGGCAAACGGCAGGCGCGCTTTTTTCAGCATTGCCTGCGTCATCGGGTGATCGGGGCACCTGAGCGCGACCGTATCGCCGCCTGCGCGGACGATATCGGGAACGATGTCCTTTGACTTTAAAACTATCGTCAAGGGGCCCGGCCAGAATTTATCCATAAGCACGCGCGCCTGCTTGGGAACGTTTGCGCAGTACCTGGTCACGTCAGCGCCCTTGTGCAGCATCAGCGACAGCGGCTTTACCTCGGGTCTGCCCTTGACCTCATAAACCTGCTCGACCGCGTCGGCGTCAAGTCCGCTGCACGCAAGGCCGTACACCGTTTCCGTAGGAACGGCAACGAGCTGCCCTGCGACTATGAGCGCAGCCGCTGTGTTCAGATCATCTTTTCCGATTATCTTAGTTTCCATCAGCTCTCCGCCTGCCTTTTGAGCTTTTCCGCCTGATCTGCGGTTATCAGCGCATCTATTATCGGATCAAGGTCGCCGTTTAACACGCTTTGAATATTGAAATTGCGCACATCACCCACAAGTCTGTGGTCGGTGACTCGGTTTTGGGGAAAGTTATAGGTGCGTATCCTGTCCGACCTGTCGCCCGAGCCGACCTGGCTTTTGCGCTCGGCAGCTATCGCCGCTGCCTGCTTCTGCTGCTCGGCCTCATACAGCTTTGAGCGCAGGATCTTCATCGCTCTGTCCTTGTTTTTATACTGGCTGCGCTCGTCCTGACACTCGACAACGACTCCGGTGGTCAAATGCGTTATGCGTATGGCGCTTTCGGTCTTGTTGACGTGCTGGCCTCCGGCTCCCGACGAACGGTAGGTGTCGATCTGAAGATCGGCAGGGTTTATTTCAAACTCGACCTCCTCGGCCTCGGGAAGAACCGCAACGGTTGCCGCCGAGGTATGTATCCTGCCTCCGGACTCGGTCTCCGGAACGCGCTGAACGCGATGGCCGCCGGCTTCAAACTTAAGGCGTGAATATGCTCCCTGCCCTTCGACGACAAAGCTCATTTCCTTTATGCCGCCAAGCTCCGTTTCGTTAATATTGACAATATCGATCTTCCAGCCCTTACTCTCTGCATACATGGAATACATGCGGAAAAGATCATGCGCAAACAGAGAGCTTTCCTCTCCGCCGACGCCGGAGCGGATCTCCATTATAACGTTGCGCTCATCGTTCGGATTTTTTGGCAGGAGCAGTATCTTAAGCTGCTCGCCAAGCTCGCCGAGGCGTTGCTTTGCATCGTTATATTCCTCCTGCGCAAGCTCCTTGAACTCGGGGTCGGACATAAGCTCCTCGGCGTCCTTCATTGCTTTTTCGCATTTGACATATTCCCTGTATGCCGTGACTATCGGCTCAAGCTCTTTCATCTCACGTGCGCATTTGGTGTATGCCGTCGGATCTGCATATATCTCGCCGTTTTCCATCCGCTGGCCGAGCTCGGAATATCTGTTATCAAGCTGTTTAAGTTTATCCAGCATCGTTTTCTCCTGATATTTAATAATAAAATATCATAACACATTTGCTCCGTTCTGTAAATGAAAAAGCCGGCCTTTCGGTCGGCTTTGAAAGCTTATATAAGTCCCTGGACGAGGATTATGAGTATAAGTATCGGCAGTATCCACTGGAAATACGGCTTGAGCTTGGGCGAAAGACGGATGCCGGTGCCCTTATTGACCTCGGCAATATACTTATCAAACCCCCAGCCCCACTTGCTGACGCAAAACAGCAGATAGACAAGAGAGCCGATAGGCAGAAGCAGGTTCGACACGAGGAAGTCCTCGGTATCGAGCACATCCCTGCCACCGATAAGGTGCAGATCGCTCCAGATATTATAGCCGAATACGCACGGCAGGCTCAGCAGCGCAAGAAGAATGAAGTCTATTGCAACCGCCTTCTTGCGGCTCAGCCCGAAGGTATCCATGCATACGGCAATGATATTCTCGAAAACCGCAAGCACCGTGGAAAAGCTTGCAAAGATCATGAACAGGAAGAACAGCGCGCCCCAGAAGCGGCCACCGGCCATATTGACAAACACCTGCGGCAGCGTCACAAATATCAGCGACGGTCCCTGCTCGGGCGATACGCCGAACGAGAAGCAGGCCGGGAAGATGATCGTTCCCGCCATAAGCGCAACGAAGGTATCCAGCGCACAGATGCGTGCAGCCTCACCGGTGAGCGTGTGCTTATCGCTCATGTAGCTGCCGAATATCTCCATTGCAGCAATACCAAGGCTGAGGGTGAAAAACGCCTGATTCATAGCGTCCGTGATGAGGCTTCCGAAGCCGTTTTTGCGAATGGTATCAATGGACGGGAGCAGATAGAATTTCATACCATCTGCCGCGCCGGAAAGCGTCAGACTGTGAACAGCCAGCACTATTATCAGCGCAAGCATCGCGAGCATCATGAATTTCGATATGCGCTCAAGACCCTTTTTTAGGCCGAAGCTGCACACGATAAAGCCTACAACGACAACTATCTCGGTCCATATCGCCATCTCGCCGGGAGACGCCAGAAGGTTGCCGAACACGGCGCTGGTCGCATCGGCCGACATGCCGGAGTGGAACACGCCTGTCAGGAATTTTCCGAAATAGCTTGCCATCCAGCCGGCAACGGTCGTGTAGTACATCATCAGCAGATAGCAGCCGATAAGGCAGAACCAGCCGTGGATATGCCACTTGCTGCCGGGCTTTTCAAGCGCCTTGTAGCCCAGAACGGCGCTCTGCCGGCTCGCGCGGCCGACCGCAAGCTCCATCGTCAGCACGGGGATACCCATGACAACAAGGCAGATAAGGTAAAACAGGACGAAATAGCCGCCGCCGTTTTGACCCGTTATGTAAGGAAAGCGCCAGACGTTTCCGATGCCGATAGCGCAGCCCGCGCTGACAAGCAGAAAGCCGAGTCTGGAGCCGAATGATTCTCTCTTCATACGAATACCTCTCTCATAAAAGCTGTTGCTTATTTTAGCCAAAAATTCAGCAGTTTACAAGGGCTGTTTCCGTATGCTAAAATAAGAAAAACTTATTTTGAGGCATATAATGAACAGAAATCAGCTTAAATACTTCGTTGCGGCCGCCGAAAGCCGCAGCTTCACAAAGGCCGCCGAGCAGTTTTATATATCCCAAACGGCAATCACTCAGCAGATGCAGCTGCTGGAGGAATCTCTCGGCTGCGCACTGTTTGACCGCTCTACGCGCCCTGTGTCGCTCACCCCGGCAGGCAAAATTTTTCTGGGCGAGGCTCGCGCCATACTTGACAGAATGAGCAGCGCCGTCGAGCGCGTCCACGATGCGTCCACCGGACTTACCGGAACGCTGCGCGTGGGCTTTGTCCGCGGCTACGAGCGCAGCGATCTTTCGGTGCTCATGCGCTCGTTTCATCTGCAAAACCAAAACGCGCTTATAAGCTTTTACCGCTGCTCGACCGATGTTTTGGCCGCCGGGCTTATGCAGCAGGAGTATGACATTATTTTCACCTGGGACAGCACGAACCTAAAAGCTCAGGCGGACGTGGAATACATAGGCGTTGAAAGCGCGCGGCTCGTTGTTGCCCTGTATGACGAGCACCCCCTTGCCGGCAGACGGCGGCTAAGCCGCGCCGATCTTAAGGGCGAAAGCATACTGTATATGTCGCCCGACGCTTCGAACGATTCCTACGGCGACGCATTCTTCATGCAGCTTTACAAGGACGCAGGCTACAAGCCGAACATTCTCTTCCGCTCGTGCGACGCCGAGTGCATCCTTATGATGGTCGCCGCTCAGGAGGGCATTTCGATACTGCCGGATTATTTCACCGACAAGCTGTACGATGCGGATAACCTTGTTTTTGTTCCGCTCGTCGGCGAGTGCGAGAAGGAGGATATAATCGCCGCGTGGCAAAGCTCGAACTCAAACCCCGTTCTAAAGCAGTTTCTATCCGTGCTCGGCAGCTCGGTGCCGCTGCGCAAATAATGGTTTACAATGGAGGATATAGCATGAGTATAGGTGCGGTAATAGTAGCAGCCGGCATGTCGTCGCGCATGGGGGATTTCAAGCCCATGCTGAGCATCGGTTCGCAGTCCATAGCCCGGCGCATAGTCTCAACGCTCCGGCAGACAGGAGCCGAGGAGATCGTTATGATAACCGGGCATAATGCCGACGCTTTGGAGCGGCATCTTGAGGGCTGCGGACTGACGTTTATCCGAAACGAGCGCTATGCGTCAACGCAGATGTTCGACTCGGCTGCATTGGGGCTTGATTATTTAAAGGATAAGTGCGGCAGGATACTTTTCACGCCCGTTGACGTTCCGCTGTTTGAAGCTTCGACCGCGCGCGCCCTCATCGACTCCGGAGCAGAGCTTGCCTGCCCCGTTTGCGACGGCAAGCGCGGACATCCGATACTGATCGCAGCAAGGCTCGTTGACGGAATTTTAGCGTATAGCGGCGACGGCGGCCTCGGAAAAGCAATGGCCGCGTGCGGAGAAACGATGATTGAGATCCCCGTCAACGACCCCGGCTCTCTTCGCGACGCCGACACACCGGAGGATTATAAGGCCCTGCTCGGGATGTATGAAAAGCGGTGAAGAAAAATGGATCAGAACAATAGATATGACAGGCAGATCCGTCTGCCATATATCGACCACGCGGGGCAGGAAAAGCTCGGCCACGCGCACGTTGCCATAGTAGGTCAGGGTGCGCTCGGTACGGCGGCTTCGTCGTATCTTGCACGCGCCGGAGTCGGGCATATACTCATCATCGACAACGACATCGTAGAGCTGAGCAATCTTCAGCGTCAAACGCTTTTTGATGAGAGCGATGTCGGGCGCAGCAAGGCCGATGCAGCCTGCGAGCATCTCGGAAAAATAAACAGCGATATTTCGATCGCATCGTCGCGCGAACGGCTCACGGAGGACAATGCCCCTGCCCTGCTCGGCGGCGCCGATATCGTCATTGACGCAAGTGATAATTTTGAGGCACGCAAGATAATTAATAACTGCTGCGTACCGCGCGGTATTCCGTGGATATACGGCGGAGTTGTGCAGAGTCAGGGCATGACGATGAATATCGTGCCGGGCGGACCGTGCTTTGCCTGTCTGATGCCCGGTGAAACGCCGGAGCGCGGCACATATCCGATAGCCGGCACGCATGGTATACTCAGCACCGCCGCACCGTTTATCGCTGCCGTTCAGGCGACCGAAGCGATAAAGATAATAACGCACAGCTTTGCAAGCAGCTCCGTGCGCAAAACGCTTCTGTACGTTGACCTGTGGGACAATGTGTTTCAGGATCACAGCATCGTAAAGCTCCCCGGCTGCCCTGTGTGCGGCGGAAAGGATCAACATGGCAACAGATAAATCGAAAATCGGCAGCGGCGTTTTGCTGCGAGCCGACGGCACGGAAATGTCCGCTTCTCCGGTCGCGGAGAGCAGCATGCAGGACGAGGGCGGATATGTATTTCTCCGACTTGCAATCATTGTAGAGCGCGACATTATAAGTCAATGCGGCTTCTACACCGCTCCGGAAATTCCGGGCAGCATAGTCGATGCAATGTCCGCAATTGCGGCAGCTGCCGAGGGAAAAGCCATTATGGCCGCAGCCCTCATAAGCGGCGAGAGGATCAAAAGTGCCCTGTCCGAGCTGAATTTATCGGACAGCGAGCTAAAAAAGTCCGCCGATATTGCCGCGCTCATGCTGCACGAATGTCTGAGAAACTACTCCATGAAATACAATCAGGCAAGGCAAGAGCGCCTTAGCAAAGCAAAAAGCGGACAGTAAAAAGCGATAAAAAAAGCCAGTGTCAAAATGCCGCAAAGCATTGATAACACTGGCTTTTCTTAATGGTACGCCCGACGGGATTCGAACCCACGACCTTCAGAGTCGGAGTCTGACACTCTATCCAGCTGAGCTACGGGCGCATTTATAACGCCCAAATATTATAGCAAATCGCGCAGCCGATGTAAAGCAGTTATTTTCGACCGAACGCGACATTCTCTTGACGCGGCGGCGAAAAAATGCTACTGTGTTCCGGGTGATAATTATGGAAACATGGGACGCATACGACGTTGACAGAATACCGACCGGAAAAAGCGTTATCCGCGGCGCAAAGCACCCGGAGGGGCTTTACCACATGGTCGTGCATGTCGCAATTTTCAGCACTGACGGAAGGCTGCTCATCCAGCAGCGCTGCACGCAAAAGGCCACATTTCCCGAGAAATGGGACGTCACCGTCGGAGGCAGCGCGCTTTCCGGCGAGACGAGCCGCCAGGCGATGCACCGTGAGCTGTGCGAGGAGCTTGGGATAGACATCGACTTTTCCGACATTCGGCCGCGGCTGACGGCAAACTTTGAGGACGGCTTCGATGACTACTACATCGTGGTGAAGGACATTGAGCTTTCCTCGCTTGTTTTTCAGGCCGAGGAGGTCATGGCCGCGCGCTGGGCGACGCTCGACGAGGTCATGTCGATGATCGATTCGGGCGAATTTATTCCGTACATGAAAAGCTTCATCGCATTTCTGTTCGAGATGCGAAACGGAGTCGATAACCTGAACATATAAAGTTGCACCGCACGGGGGATAACCGTGCGGTGCATTGTGTATTTTGCGGGGCATATTCTCCCAAATTGAAGGTCGCAACGCGGCACTTTCGCGCCGGCAGGGTGGGACAGCGACCGTCAATTGCCCTCTTCGATATGTATTATAACACATCTTGCTCTTTTCTTAAATAGTAATAGTAAATAAATAGTTATTACGCCGCTTGTGCATTTTGCCGCACAAAAACTCCCGACCGAATCGGTCGGGAGTTTTCACTTTGGTTTACATTTTTGATCTACATTGCTTCGATCTCTTTTATGATGTATTCGTTGCCGGTTACGAGATATGTATTCTCGCTCTGGCAATACGGACACACCTTCGCGTATTTCACCGTCGGATAGGTCTGTTTGCAGTCCTCGCAGAAGGTGACCGCCTCGAGCTTTTCGACCTTCAGCTCGGCCTCCTTCATATATTTGGACTCCTTTACGGCCCAGTTCCAGCAATCGACGATATATTCCGGAATGATACCGCTGACCTCGCCTATCTGAAGCGTCACGCTTCCGACCTTGGTCAGATCATTCTCGTCGCAGAGCTTTTCCACTTCCTTGATAACGTAAAATACAGTTCCAAGCTCATGCATGGGGCATTTCCTCCGATGTTATCACTTTGCGAGTTTTTCTTTCAGATCCTTGATCTTTATCTTAACGGCGCGCTTTGCGGCATATGCTGCCAGAGGCGGGATCTTGTCGTCGGTAGTGACCATCTTGCTCGCCTCGGGGTGATCGCGATGCAGGTGGATCGCGTCAAACTCGCAGCGGGTCGTGCACAGGCCGCAGCCGATGCACTTGTTCTGATCGACGACGCTGACGCCGCAGCCCAGGCAGCGGCTCGCTTCCGCCTTTACCTGCTCCTCGGTGAAGGTGACGCGGTCGTTCTTCATGGTCTTTGCCTTGCGCGGATCGTGCTTGACTTCCTGGCGCACGGGCGCGTCGAAGCAGTTGATATCGATAACAACGTTGTCCTTATCCAGCTCGTAGAAATCGCGCGGATTACGGGCAAGGGTAAGGCTCTGGCCGGGCTGAACGTAGCGGTGCAGGCTGATCGCGCCCTCGCGGCCGGCGGCTATCGCGTCGATAGCGAACTTCGGTCCGGTGTAGCAGTCGCCGCCGACGAAGATATCCTCCTGTGCGGTCTGGAGAGTTACGGGATCTGCCATTGCAACGCCCTTTGTAGCGGTCTTGAGCGCGCCGACATCCAGCTCGCCCCAGTCGATGGTCTGGCCGATAGCGCCGATGACGGAATTGACCTTGATGGTCTTGAACTTGCCGGTGCCGACGGGCTTTCTTCTGCCCTTCTCGTCAGGCTCGCCAAGCTCCATGATCTCGACCTTCAGGCCGTTGACCTTGCCAGCTGCGGTGCCGGTGATCTCAACGGGAGCGTTGAGGTAGCAGAACTTCACGCCCTCTGCCATTGCTTCGGCGACCTCTTCCTTATCTGCCGGCATCTCGTCCTCGCTGCGGCGATAGACTATGTAAGCCTCCTCGGCGCCGAGGCGGACAGCCGTGCGCACAACGTCCATTGCGACGTTGCCGCCGCCGATAACGGCGACCTTCTTGCCGATCTCGACCTTGTTTCCGAGGTTGACGTCGCGCAGGAAATCAACGCCGCCGTAAACGCCCTTAAGCTCCTCGCCCGTTATGCCGAGCTTTGCCGACTTCTGTGCGCCGATGGCAACGAAGAAGCCCTTATAGCCCTGCTTGCGCAGCTCGTCGATGGTGATATCCTTGCCGACCTCGACGCCGCACTTGAACTTGACGCCCATTTTCTTAAGCACGTCGATCTCGGCATTTATGACCTTGCGCTCGAGGCGGAAGGACGGGATTCCGAGGGTGAGCATGCCTCCGGGTACCGGGTTGCGGTCGAAAACGGTGACGTTTGTGTAGCCCATCTCGGCCAGGTAATAAGCACAGCTCATGCCGGCAGGGCCTGCGCCGATCACTGCGATCTTCTCGACATAGTCGGTATCTGGAGTCTTATGACGGCGCTTTTCGGGGATGTAACGGGTCTTTTCGCTCAGCTCCTTCTCGGCGATGAACTTCTTGATCTCGTCGATGGCAACCGCACGGTCAAGTTGACCGCGGGTGCATGCGTCCTCGCATCTTCTGTTGCAGATGCTGCCGCAGACCGCCGGGAACGGGTTATCCTGCTTTATAAGCTTGAGAGCATCAAGATATCTGCCCTCGCCTGCCATTTTGATATAACCCTGAACGGCGATATGTGCCGGGCAAGCTGCCTTACAGGGAGCGGTGCCGCTCTCGTGGCAGTTTTTCTGGTTGTTGTTCTTGTAGTCCATGTCCCACATATGCTCGCCCCAGTGGTTGTCATCGGGCAGAGGCTGCTTGGGATATACAACAGGGCCGTCTTTAGTGCAGAGCTTCTGGCCGAGCTTTGCCGCGCCTGCAGGACAGACCTCAACACACTTGCCGCAGGCAACGCACTTTTCCTTATCGACGTGTGCGCGATACGCGGAAGCGGACATATTGGGGGTATTGAAAAGCTGGGAGGTGCGCAGGGCAAAGCAGGAGCCGAGCGCACAGTTGCAGATGGCGAAGATCTTGTTCTCGCCGTCGATGTTGGTTATCTGATGCACATAGCCGTTTTCCTCGGAACGCTTGAGTATGCGCAGCGCCTCTTCGTGGGTGATATAGCGGCCCTTGCCTGTCTCGACGCAGTATCTTGCAAAGGTGCCGACCGCTATACACAGTTCCTCCTGAAGCTCGCCGCAGCCCTCGCCCATAAGGCGCATTGCGTTGCGGCAGGAGCAGTAGCCTACACCGAGCTGACCCTCGTACTTCTTGAGCCAGTGGGAGATATGCTCAATGCTCACAGACTCGTTGGTTGCCGGTATCGCCTTCTCGACAGGTATAACGTGCATGCCTATGCCGTTGCCTCCGGGAGGTACCATAGGAGTGATCTTGGTCAGGGGCAGAAACGCCATACGCTCGAAGAATTTTGCTATCTGGGGGTACTTCTCGACCTGCTCGAGATTCATATTCATAAGCTCGGCAGCGCCGGGAACGAAGATGGGCAGAACATACTGACGGCTGCCGTCGGGAGTATCGTAGTTGTACTCCAGAACGCCCTTGGCGGACAGATCGTCCATGATCTTCTGAACGTAGGAAACGGGCTTGCCCATTTTCTTTGCGATCTTCTCGGGAGTTGTGGGCTTGCGGAGATCCATTGCCAGTGCAACGTCGGCCTCGTCGTCGGTCACGACGCACTCAAGGCCGTAATACTCGGGATCGGACTCGGTGAGCTTTTCAAGTCCGAGCTTGTAGGGTATGCGGTCGGTCATTTTTTTGCCGAGCGCAATGATTTTTTCTCTTGCCATATGTAGCTCCTTCCTTATTCCTTATACTCTTACTATGAAAAATTTTAGGTCTTTTTATCAGTATAACACACAAGTCCGCATTAACACAACACGCAATTGTCAGATATTTTGCAATTGAATGTGATCACAGATAAAACTTAGGCTCCTTGCGCTCGGAACACAGCTTCTTGAGCGTAAGATGCGCGGCAAGGCGCATCGGCGCCGGGACCTTGCGCGACTCGGTCGAGCACATGCTAACGCAGCGCATGCAGCTTATGCACTTTGTGGGAACGGTGCGCATATGCTTGCCCTTGATTGCGCCTGCCGGGCAGTATTTTTCACAGATGCCGCAGCCGATGCATTCCTTAGACGCAACGGGGTAAAGCGGAAGCGCCGCGCTTTTTTTCTTGGCATAGCCGGGATCGCCGGGCATTCTAACTGGACTGAAGCTTTCGGCTGCCTTGAGCTTTTCGAGGAACTCGTGCAGCTTTGCCTTATCGCTTGCGTCGGGACGGCCTGCGCCGAACTGAGGATCGATCGAGTGCGGAGCTACCATCTCGCAGCCGGCAACGGTCACAAAGCCGCACTTTTCGGCAAGCTCGCTCATCTCGAGCAGCGCATCGTCAACGGCACGGTTGCCGAAAACGGCAACGGGAACGCAGGGCGTCTTATCGCCGCTTATGATCTTCATTCGATCGTACATGGGCTTGGGTATCCTGCCGCCGTAAACCGGGAAGCAGAAGAACGTGAGCGTATCATGGTCGATTGCCGTGTTCATGCTCGGAGTGGTCAGCTCCTGCATGGGAGCGTCGCCCAGCTCCTTGCTGATGATGTCCGCAACGGATTTTGTTCCGCCGCAGGGGCTGAAGTAAAAAATCGCGTATTTCATTGTCTTTTTCCCTTCCTTTTTCCTTTTACCTCTATATGTACAAATTAACCCACCTGTATGCAATATGTGCGCATTGCGCGCGTTCCGACGACAGCATAGTTGCCGTACATTGCCGGTGAAGCCTCGATATTGCCGCCGAGGTTCATATAGTCAAGCTGTTCGCCTGTTTTTCCGTCGATCAGGAACATATTAAAGCCCGAGTTGCAGTAGAGCAGATACCCGTTGCCGTCGGCATCATAGAAATCGACGGGGCTGCTCCAGCTGTACATTGACGTTTCCTTTTCCCAGATGACCTCGCCGGTGTCCTTTTTGAGCGCCGCGAGCGTGCCGGAGCTTGCGCCCGGAGTGCGCGCAACGGGAACAAATATCATATCCGAGAGCTTATTCTTGCCGACTGCGATGGTGCCCTGAACGCCGCCGGAGAGATCCTGCACGGTGTAGCAGGTGTAATCCGTGCGCCAGACTATCTCGCCGGTTTCGGCATCTATCTTGAAAATGGGTATCTCCGCCGTTGAGTACGAGCGCCATCCGTAGTGGAACGAGGTGCTGATGTAAATATATGGGTGGCCGTCCTCAACATCGACAACAGGCGAGCAGTTTGTGTCGTCGAGCACATCCTGCACCCATACGAGCTTCAGTGTGTTCAGATCAAGGCACATGAGGTTGCCGCCGTTATCGGCAAGGAAAATGTAGTTATTGATTATCGCCGCCGATGACTCAACGCCAAGCCAGTACCGGCTGCCGCTGCGCACACCGTTATACTTCCATTTGACTATATTGTCCGGATCAACGGACAGCTCACCTGTCTGCTCGTTGTATTTTGTATTCAAATGAATGATGTAGAGTATTCCGTTTTCACCCGGATAGATGAGCTGGTCGGTCTCCGCGCTCACGAGGGGCGAGGAGTCGAACATATGCCAGCCGCGGTTTGCAAACGTTTCGTTATGGCCGAACTCGAACATAACGCTGTTGTCGATGAGATTTACGACCTTGACGCGGGATCTTCCGTTTACGCTGTCAACGCCAGAGCCGACATAGAGTATCGGATATCCGCGCGGATCGAGAGCGCCCGCTCCCTTGTAGTTAAATCCGAGGTTAAGCGGATCGCGCGTGTATTCGCCGCTTGTCAGCTCATAGAAATACACATGTCCGTCAAGTGTTGCGTATATGACCTCGACAAGGCCTTCCTTTTCGCGCGCCCAGTCGTACATTGCGCTTATATTCTTGCGCGTTGCCTCGGGCCACTTTACGATGAGCGGCTGACCCGTCCAGCCGCTGCCGGACCAATAGGTACCGTCGGTATCGCTAAGGCCGCTTGTCGATTTCGACCAGACCTTCGTGAGCGTTTTGCTGCTGACGGAGGCCGTGCCGTAGGCTGCGCCGCTGCGGAAGTTATCGCCGCGGAAGGTGACGATGCCCTCAAGCTCTGTGTATCTCTCCGGCAGGTCGAAGTTTATCTCGTAGTCGCTTTCGTACTCATCGACGACCTCGCCGTCAACCATGATCGCCGTACTGGAAATGAGTCTTTCCGGCTCTGTCCCGTCAACGGAATGGGGCTTGAAGTCCGGCAGGCCCACGGGAGTCGGCGTAGGCTCCGGAGTCGGTGTCGGCGTAGGCTGCACCGTTACGGCCGGGCTTTCCGCGGTTTCTTCAAGCGCTTTGTTTGCCGCAATGCCGCGCATCACGACCATGACAAGCACTGCAATGAGCGCAACAAATATCACTATGCCAACGACTGTCTTAGCCGTTATTTTCTTCTCTTCCATATCCTTATCCACCCTGTTTTATCGTTATTCAGTGAAATGAACGTGGTTGTTTATATGGTCCTGACAGAAGCAGTGGTAGCCTGCGCATTTTGAGCAGTAACGAAATTCAAGATTGGGAAAATCCACGTCTGTTCTGCCGCAGACACTGCACTTATAGGTGTAGTTTTTCTGGCGCTGCTCGTATTTGATCTTCTGCTTTTCGCGGTTGAAGTTGACCGTTGTTTTGCTGTAGTGCACGCGCTTCGACCGCAGCTCCGATATGAGATCCGCGCCGAAGAATATGAAGTAGTTGAACATTGCGATAAGCGGCAGCAGATTGAACGGGAACGGTGTTGCTATCATTTCAAAGATGAAGAACGCAGCGTCGATATACGCAAGCCACTTGATCTTGACCGGAATAATGAACATGAAAAGGACCTGGGTATCCGGATAGAGCGTAGCAAAGGAGAAGAACATCGAAAGATAGATGTAGTACGTTCCGATGCTTGCCGACTGCTTGGTGATAAGATAGATTACCATACCGTAGATAATTGTGAGCAGAACGCCGGAGAAGATGAATATATTAAATCGCGCCGTGCCCCACTCGCGTTCGAGCGTGCTGCCTATCCAGTAATAAAAATAGAAAAACAGCAGCGCCCACATGCTCGTATCCTGCGGAATGAACATAAACGTGATAAGGCGCCATACCTGTCCTTTTAAAATAAGCTCGGGCGAAAATGCGAAGTAGCTCATCAGCGTCCTGCTGCTGTCCATAATGCTCAGCAGCCAGACAGCAAGACTTATAACGACAACATACAGCATCAGGTTCGGAATGCCGAATCTCGGGTGCCTGTAACAGAACATGTCGATTTTATTATTGAGTTTTTTCATATCGCTTTCCTTTCGCAGGATATAATTACACTAATTTTATATTACAGTATGCTACCTTGCATCTTACAACCAAATTGTGATAATGTCCACAAAAAAATTGTCGCAGGGAAAAACTTTTCCCTTTAAACTTTTGCAAGCATATGTTAATATGTATTTTGTATTATTATCTGCAAATGTGAGCACGGGTGAAGAAATGCAAAACAAAGAAAACAATTTTGAGATCAAAAACGATATAATCGAGGGCAGAAATGCCGTTGTCGAGGCTCTGCGCGTAGGCCGCAGCATAGATAAGATTTTCATTGCCAAGGGCGAGACGGACAAGACCCTCGGCCATATCGCGTCGAAAGCGCGCGAGGCCGGAATAGTCGTTGTCGATGCCGACCGCCGGAAGCTTGACAACATGTCGGTGACAAAGGCGCATCAGGGCGTTATCGCCCTTGTAGGCGTTAACGAATACTGCGAGGTGTCCGACATTCTTGAGCTTGCGCGCGAAAGGGGCGAGCAGCCGTTTATCATCGTATGCGACGAGGTAAGCGATCCGCGAAATTTAGGTGCGATAATCCGCAGCGCGGAATGTGCCGGCGCGCACGGAGTTATAATCCCCAAGCGCCGCAGCGCAGGGCTTACCGCCATCGTAGGCAAGGCTTCGGCAGGTGCTGCCGAGCACATGAAGATAGCACGCGTGCCGAACATTCCTTCCGTTCTTAAAGAGCTTAAAAACGAGGGCGTTTGGGTCTACGGCGCGGCAGCCGGCGGCAGCAGCGAGCTTTGGAGCACGGATTTCACAGGCTCCTGCGCGATCGTTATAGGCTCCGAGGGCGACGGTATGGGCAGGCTCGTGCGCGAAAGCTGCGACTTTATCGTGAGCATCCCCATGGCAGGCAAGATAAACTCTCTGAACGCTTCCGCCGCCGCCTCAATAATCATGTACGAAGTCCTGCGCCAGCGCAGAGGCTGACCGAGGTTAATTTATGAGTTCATCTTCAAATGACAAAAGCTCTGTCAATTTCGATTTTGATCTTGACAGTATATTGAGTGAGTTCGGAGCGCTTGACGAGGAGCCGATATCCGAAAAGCCCTTTTTTGAGCCGGGCGCACCGGTCGCGGACACCTCGAAAAAGTCCGACCCGGTGTTTTCGGCAGTCGTAAACGACGGCTTCAAAACTGCGGCACCGCAGGACGATCTTGACTTTGACGCAACGCAGATCGTCGAGGAGTTTGAAGCGGAAGACGGCGCCACGGAGGACACGTCAAAGCTCGATCCCGAGCGGATACGGCGCGAGTTTGAGTCCGACGACGCACCTGTTGAAATAAACGCGGCAAAGTCCGAATCTGTCGAGCCTGCCGGCTCCGCAATGCCGGATAGCGGCTCGGAGCTTGATGAGGTCGAGCGCATAATTGACGAGTTTAAGCATTTTCCCCGGCCGCAGGGGCGCATTATAGAGCCGGAGCCTGTACGGGAACCGGCGCAGTCCGAGCCGGAACCTACAAAGCAGCGTGATCCCGACGCTTCGATCTCCGCCAAGACCTTCGAGCCTCCCGTATCTGCCGCAGAACAGACAAAGCTGCGCGACGAGGCTTCCGGCGAGCAGGAGCAGGAAGCGGAGCAAGAGCTTTACGAAGGCTCGGGCATAAACGAGGATACCGGCGACAAATACGCCGCCGACGCAGATTACACCGTCATCGAACCCGAAGCTCCGAAAAAGGAGAAGGCTCGCAAAGAGCCTAAATCATTCCGCGAATCCGTCGCCGTTCCCGTGATAAGCGCGCTTGCGTTTATCGCAATGAAGATAAAGCAGAGCCAGGTCACCCTTGGCGAAACGAGCTACGAATCGGAAGATCTCGGCGAGGAGATGCAGCCGGATAAGGCCGCAAGGTTTTACGGCAAGCACATTGCCGGGCTGAGGCTCAGAACGCGGATAGCATTTGTGCTTTGCGTTTTGATGGCTTACATATCCTATGGGCTTCCCGTTCCCGGTGCGCTTGCCGATGTGGGCGTAAAAAGCGCCGTGTGCCTTATCATGATGATATCCGTAATGTTCTGCGGACTTGATATAATAACGACCGGCATCATGAGCATAGTGCGGTTCAAGCTGCACGCCAGCGCGCTGATCGTCGTCTCGTGCCTGCTTTGCATGATCGACGCTTTTCTTTCGGCGGCAAGCGTGAGCGAAAAGGTTGTTCCCTTCTGCGTCATTCCTGCGCTGACGATAGCTTTTACGCTGCTCGGAAGCGTCATGAACGCGCGCAGCAACAAAATAATCCTAAACACCGCAGCCGCTTCAAAGCACCCTTATGTCGTGACGGCCGAATCGGAGCTTTCCGGCGGAGACATCACCCTCGTCAAGGGCAGAAAGCCCATTGACGGCATTGTTCGCCGCACGGAGGAGGACGGGCCGGACGAGTCGGTTTTCGGCGTGCTCACTCCGTATTTCGTCGTTGCAGCGCTCGTTTTGAGCATCATTGCAGCCGTAATAAGCAAGAGCTTTTCATCGTTTGCGCATATTCTCTCCGGTATTTTCGTGTGCGCAGCGCCCATAGCCATGCTCTTAACCTTCCCACTGCCGTTTTTCATTTCGATAAAAAGCCTTATTCGAAGCGGCTCGACAATAGCCGGCTGGTCTGGGCTTTATGACATCGGCAAGGCAAAGCACCTTATCGTCACCGACGGCGACCTGTTCCCCAAGGGCTGCGTAAAAATAAGCCGCACGCGCGTTTTCGCCGGAATGGAGCCAGAAAGGATCATTTCCTTTGCCGGCAGCATAATCTCCGCCTCGGGAAGCGCCATGGTGCATCCGTTTGCAGAGCTCATGCGCAAGGCGGGCGGCGGTCTTATGCCTGTCGAGGCCTTCTCCGTTCACGAAAGCGGCGGCCTTACCGCAATGATCGACGGCGAGGACGTTTACTGCGGAAATGCCGCGTTCATGCGCCTTATGGGAGTTATTCTTCCGGAAAAGTACGTTCTGAACAACGGCGTTTACATAGCCGTTGCCGGCGTAATCTGCGGCGTGTTCGAAATGGAGTACATAACCTCGGATGCCGTAAAGAGCGCACTTGAGGAGCTTGTCGGCTCGGACAGGCATGCCATATTCGCAGTGCGCGATTTCAACATCACGCCCTCGATGCTCTCGGTGAAGTTCGACATGCCTACCGACGGCTTTGACTTCCCACCGTATTCCGAACGTTATGCGATATCCGGCGCAGAGCCCTCCGAGGCCAGCAAGCCTGCCGCACTTATTTCGCGCGAGGGCCTGAGCGCACTTGTCAGCCTTGCAGATCACGGCAAAATGCTGTTTAGCCGCATAAGGCTCAGCGTTATGCTCAGCGTCGTCAGTGCCGTTATCGGCATGCTCGTCATGTTTATCCTCAGCCTCAGCGCTCTGCCGAGTGTCGTAACGGCGCTCAGCTATCTGCTGGCATGGCTGCTTATCACGGTCATACTCGGCTTTTCGATAGGCACTCCATAAAAAAATATTGCCATTAAATATTTAATAGTGTATAATAAATCGATTGCGTTTTATACGAAATTAAATTTTTAATATATCTTTCAAGAGAGGAAGCAACACATGAGCTACGAAACCAAAAACATCCGCAACATCTGCTTCATGGGTCACGGCAACAGCGGTAAGACCAGCCTTGCTGAGAGCATGCTGTTCACGACCGGCGCTATCGACCGTATGGGCAAGGTCACCGACGGAAATACCGTCTGCGACTATGACGCCGAAGAAATCAAGCGTCAGATCACAATTGCAACTTCCGTCGCTCCCGTAAACTTCGGCGGCTGCAAGATCAATGTTCTCGACTGCCCGGGTTACTTTGACTTCGTCGGCGACGTTCTCGCCGCTATCCGCGTTGTTGAGACCGGCATCATCTTCTGCTCGGCTAAGGACGGCATCACCGTTGGAGCGGAAAGAAGCTGGAAATACCTCAAGGCCGCAGGCGTTCCCGCAATGTTCTACATCTCCAAGATCGACGAAGAGCACGGCGATTTCTACGCTGTCCTTTCGGCACTTAAAGAGAAATACGGCGCAGCCATCTGCCCGGTCATGATCCCCTTGTCTGACGGCACCGGCGTTATCGACCTCGTTCACAGCACCGCTTACCAGACCAAGGGCGGCAAGACCGCAAAGGTCGCTATCCCTGCTGCCGACGCAGACAAGGTCGAAGAGATGCGCATGGAGCTTATGGAGGCAGCTGCCGTTACCGAAGAGCTTATGGAAAAGTTCCTCGACACCATGGAGCTTACCGACGAAGAGATCGTTGTCGGTCTTAAGGCCGGCCTTGCAGAGCGCAGCGTAGTTCCCGTTGTCTGCGGCGCAGCAATGGCAAACGTCGGCACCGAGGCTGTCCTGCAGGCAGTCTGCGATTACGTTCCGGCTCCGGAGGATAAGTCCGCAGAGCCCGTTTGCGGCTTTGTTTTCAAGACCGTTTCCGATCAGTTCGGCAAATACAGCTTTGTAAAGGTCGTTTCCGGCAAGATCACCGCCGACCTCTCGCTGCGCAACGTCCGTGCTTCCAGCACCGACAAGCTCGGCAGACTCTACACCATCTGCGGCAAGAAGACCACCGAGGTCAAGGAAGCCTGCTGCGGCGATATCGTTGCCGTCGGCAAGATGGAATGGAAGACCGGCGATACCGTATGCGATCCCAAGAACGAGGTCGAGCTTCCTGCACTTGAGATGCCCGATCCCTGCTACTCCATGGCTATCTCCCCCAAGACCAAGGGTCAGGACGACAAGGTCGCCGGCGGTCTTGCAAGACTTAACGAAGAAGACGTCTCCTTTACCCTCGTCAACAACGCAGAGACCCATCAGATGGTCATCTCCGGCGCAGGCGACATTCAGGTTGACGTTCTGTGCGCAAAGCTCAAGAGCCGCTTCGGCGTCGAGACCGAGCTTAAGCCCGCTCGCGTTGCTTATCGCGAGAAGATCAAGGGCAAGGTAGAGGCTCACGGCCGTCACAAGAAGCAATCCGGCGGTTCCGGCCAGTTCGGTGACGTTTGGATCCGCTTCGAGCCGCAGGATGAGCAGGACGACATGATCTTCGCTGAGGAAGTATTCGGCGGCTCCGTCCCCAAGAACTTCTTCCCCTCCGTTGAAAAGGGTCTGCGCAACGCAGTTCAGAAGGGTGTTCTCGCAGGTTACCCGCTGGTCGGCCTGAAGGCAACTCTGTACGACGGCTCCTACCACCCCGTTGACTCCAACGATATGGCTTTCCAGACCGCTGCACGTCTTGCATATCAGGACGGTATTCCCAAGGCAAAGCCCACCATCCTTGAGCCTATCGGCCTGCTCCAGGTAACCATCCCCGACGCGAACCTCGGTGATATCATGTCCGATATCTCCTCCAAGCGCCGCGGCACCGTTCTGGGCATGAACGCCGAGGACGGCATGCAGACCGTCGAGGCTGAGGTCCCCATGGCAGAGATGAGCTCTTACACCATCGACCTGCGCTCCATGACTCAGGGTCGCGGTTCGTTCACCTGCAAGTTCATTCGCTATGAGGAAGCTCCCGGCAATGTTCAGCAGAAGGTCATCGAAGAGGCTAAGGCTCTGGCCGAGGCTGAGTAATCGACAAAACAAAACGGTGGGCGCAACGCCCACCGTTTTTCAGGTAACGCTATGAAGTTCAAGATACCCGAAATAAAAATACCGAAGGTCAGCATTCCGAAGCTGCACCGCAAGGCAGAGAATGACGAGCAGATCTCTTACGAGGAAGTCGATCCCGAGCAGGACGGCGAAGGTGTTGACGACAGCAACGCTGCCGATAACGAAGTGTTCGACGAACTTGACTCCGCCGAGGCTCCCAAGGAAGCTCCGGCCGCAGAGCCGCAGCCGCAAAATAAGCCCAAAAGCTACGGCATGATGATATCCGAGGATCAGCTGCGCATGGTTTGGGCAGGCGAGATCGGATTTTCGCTGCTTATAGTTCTCGCTTCGGTGCTTATTGCGATCGCAAGTTAAAAAACTCAGGTCTGAGACCTGAGTTTTTTTGTTATCTGACTATGCCCTTTATAAATGCAGGTTTTTCAACGGGGTCGGGTACGATGGTATAGCAGGCGTTGAGCATTTCAGTGGCTTTCTTTGCCGCGTCAACGCTCTGCGCGTGGATGGTTCCAAGGCTCTCCCCTGCCGTGACCGCATCGCCGACCTTCTTCTTGAGGATAAGGCCAACGGAAAGGTCGATTACGCTCTCCTTCGTGGCTCTGCCGCCGCCGAGATGCATGGAAACAAGGCCGACCTCGTCGGCACAGATGTGCTTTACATAGCCTGTGCGGTCGCACACGGCCTCAAGCTGAACAGGCGCCATGGGCAGAAGCGAGGTATCGAACACCGCGCGTCTGTCACCCTCCTGTCCCTCGACAAGCTCGGCAAGCTTTTCGAGCGCGGAGCCGTCCTCAATGCCCTTTTCGAGCATCTTGCGCGCCGCAGCATCGTTTTCGGCAATGCCGGCCTCTGTGAGGATGCAGGCTCCGAGCGTGAGGCACAACTCCAGAAGCTCGCCCTTTTTCTCACCGTGCAGCACCTCGATCGCCTCTTTCACCTCAAGCGCATTGCCGACGGCGTTGCCCAGAGGCTCGTCCATATCCGTTATAACGGCAACGGTCTTTTTTCCGGCAAGCTTACCTACCGCCGTGAGGTTTTCGGCGAGCTCGCGCGCATCGTCGGCCGTTTTCATAAACGAGCCGCTGCCGGACTTAACGTCGAGGACGATCACATCCGCGCCTGCGGCAAGCTTTTTGCTCATGATGGAGCTTACGATAAGCGGTATGCTCGGCACGGTGCCCGTAACGTCGCGCAGAGCGTACATTTTCTTGTCGGCAGGGTCGAGGTCGGTGGTCTGGCCGGCAATGGCGATACCGAAGCTGTTTACGTTTTCAATAAACTTTTCCTCGGAAATACCGGTGTTGAAGCCGGGGAAGCTTTCCAGCTTGTCTATCGTACCGCCCGTATGCCCAAGGCCGCGGCCGGACATTTTCGCGATCTTCACGCCCTGAGCGGCCACCATCGGGCAGAGTATGAGCGAGGTCTTGTCGCCGACGCCGCCGGTCGAGTGCTTATCGGCCTTAACGCCTTTAATTGCGCTGAGGTCAAGCGTTTCGCCCGAGTCGCGCATGGCCATGGTAAGCTCCAGCGTCTCCTCCCTGTCCATACCCCGAAGCAGTATAGCCATCAAGAGCGCCGACATCTGATAATCCGGTATCTCGCCCTTCGTGTAGCCGTCAACTACGAATTTTATCTCCTCCGCGCTGAGCTTTTCGCCCTCGCGCTTTTTTACGATAACATCAGTCATCAGCATAGCTGACACCTCCATAGTTTTGTGTATTATGTTATCATGTTAACACACACGGCGCCATTTTTCCACATATATCACAAATTTCTTTCGAAAATTAAATACATCCGACCTTCTATGCTGCGCAGCTTATCCGAAACCCGGCCGAGCCTGGCAGGCTGCGCCGGTATCGCGATAAGCTCATCCGAAACAAGGCACCCCATTTTACCTCTGCGCCATAAGGTATCGGAGGTGCTTTGCTCACCTACCGGTCTGTCGGCTGCGTATTCGATATTCTCCGGAAGCTTTTTAAGCTCTGCACGCGAAAAGCGCCGCGTTATGACAAGGCAGTCGCCGTCCGGCTGCATGGTTCCCAAAAGCGCGCTTTTTCCGCCGCCGAATACATAAAGACGCACGATCCTGCCCGGCCGGGCGCTGCATCGGGCGCTCAGCACGGTCATGAGTCCGTCGGTGCGTTTGCTTATGCTTCCGCATTTTTCTCCGTCTATGTAAACAGGCAGGCTGTGCATGTCCCCGTCCTCCCCTGTGAGTGCTCCCCGGGTTTCTGCCCGGGGAGCGAGATATATTACAGGCCGAAGCTCACCGCTATGGCGTTATCGACCTTGGTCATGGTCGTATCGTCGAGCTTGCCCATGCGCTCGCGCAGGCGCGATTTGTCAATGGTGCGTACCTGCTCGAGCAGTATCACGCTATCGCGCAAAAGCCCCACGCTTTGGGCGTTAAGCTCAATATGCGTCGGCAGACGCGCCTTGCCTGTCTGGCTCGTTATTGCCGCAGCGATCACCGTTGGGCTGTGCTTATTGCCGGTGTCGTTCTGGACGATGAGCACTGGGCGCATGCCGCCCTGCTCCGAGCCGACGACGGGGCTTAGGTCTGCGTAAAAAATATCTCCACGTTTGACTATACTCAATTTTATTCACACTCCGAATTATAGTCGCCCGCTACATCTTATGTAGGGTGCTGACTATATTCTCCCACGGCAGCGTGAATTTTATACTTAACTTAAAGCGCCGAACCCATATCGCCTGTCAGCTTACCTTACGGCGAAACGGTCCAGTCCGATATCTCGACGAGCACGACAGTGTTCTCCTTATAGCTTATCTCGGCGCTCCTCGGCGTGAGGGATGAGTCGATCCACAGCGTCACGACGTAATCGTCGGCCGGGATGATGCGCGCTGCGAGCATATCGTCCTCGACCCAGCTTATTTCGAGATGCCCACTTCGCATCGCCTGCACGATAAGCGGCAGCGAGGACATGGGGCTAAGCTCGGCATCGTCGAGCGTTCCGATATCGAGTATCGCGCCGTCATACTCAAGGCTGAGGTTTTTTCCCGTGACATTTGCCTTTATGCCGCGAAGCATCTCAGGCTCTATGACCGATACGCTCGCTCCGTCGGCGGTCTGCTCGTAGCCGAGGGTAAACTGCGCCGTTTTGTCGCTGTACTGCGCCGATACCTTTGCCGAAAACGATATGTTCTCCGCCGACGAGACTACATTTACAAACTCCAAAAACTGCGACTTTCCGTCGTCGGCGCAGCCGCACAGCAGGATAAGGCACAGCACAAACGGCAATACTCTTTTCATGTTTCATCCTCCGAAAGCTTTTCTCAATTAATTCTATTACCCGGCTGTGCCAAACATTATTCAAATTTTTCTTGACATTTATTTAAATGTGGGCTTTAATACTATAGTAACAATAATGTTATTGCTTTGATCGGGAAGATAATATCGCGGCATTACTCAGAGAACGGCGGTCACCGGCTGCAAGCCGCCCGTGATGCGGATATTCGGTTCGCCCGTGAGCTCCGGCTAATCCCCGGCGGCGGCTCCGTTAAAGCCACTTAAGTGCGATGAACATCGAATAAGGGTGGTACCGCGGAGGTTAAGTCTTTCGTCCCAATGAGGACGCAAGGCTATTTTTTTGTTTATTTTTAGTTCTAAAGATAAGGAGAGACACGATGAAAGCATTGATGAATCAGCTCAGAGAAAGCGCCGTAAAGGCAATTCTCAACGCTGACAGTCCCGAAAATCTTGAAGCGCTGAGAGTTAAGTATCTCGGCAAAAAGGGCGAGCTTACCGCCATACTCAAGCAGATGGGCAAGCTCTCGGCAGAGGAGCGCCCCGTTATGGGTCAGCTTGCAAACCAGATCCGCGCAGAGCTTGAAAGCGCGATTGACGAAACCCGCAAGAAGCTCGAAGCCGCCGCTCTTGAGGCGCGCCTTGAACTTGAAACGGTCGATGTCACCGTTCCCGGCGAGGATATCAGATTCGGCCACAAGCACCCGATGTACAAGGCGCTTGACGAAATTAAGGAGATATTCGTCGGCATGGGCTTTACCGTGCTCGACGGCCCCGAGGTCGAGCTTGCAACATATAACTTCGATAAGCTCAACGCAGAGGAAGGCCACCCCTCCCGTGACTGGTCGGATACGTTTTATTTTGATAAAGACAGCCGCGTTATGCTCCGCTCGCAGACCAGCCCCATGCAGGTTCGCGCAATGGAAACGATGAAGCTGCCCATCCGCATCGTTGCTCCCGGCAGAGTTTACCGCAAGGACGAGGTCGATGCGACTCACTCCCCGATGTTCCACCAGATCGAGGGCATGGTCATCGACAAGAACGTTACCATGGCAGACCTCAAGGGCACGCTGAACCTCGTCATGCAGGAGCTGTTCGGCGAAGGCACCGTCACGAGATTCAGACCGCACCACTTCCCGTTCACCGAGCCGAGCTGCGAGATGGACGTTCAGTGCCACAAGTGCGCCGGCAAGGGCTGCCCCACCTGCAAGGGCGAGGGTTGGATCGAGGTTCTCGGCGCAGGCATGATCCACCCGAAGGTTCTTGAGATGAGCGGCATTGACAGCGAGGAATACACCGGCTGGGCGTTCGGCATGGGTCTTGAGCGCCTTGCAATGCGCAGATTCAAGATATCCGACCTGCGTCTGATATTTGAAAACGACGTCCGCTTCCTGGAACAGTTCTGATGGGAGGAGAAATGATATGAATTTAAGCAGAAAATGGCTCACTGAGTTTGTTGACGGCGTTTCCGTCAGCGATATAGACGACCGCGAGTTTTCCGAGGCTATGACCCTCTCCGGCTCTAAGGTCGAGACCTATGAGGATATGGGCGCCGAGATAAATAACGTTCTCGTCGGCAAGATCCTCTCCATGGAAAAGCACCCCGACTCCGACCATATGTGGGTCTGCCTGATCGACGTCGGTCAGGAAGAGCCTGTGCAGATAGTTACCGGCGCATGGAACATCCACACCGGCGACCTTGTTCCGGCCGCGCTGCACAATTCGCTGCTGCCCGGCGGCAAGAAGATAACAAAGGGCAAGCTCAGAGGCGTGCTCTCAAACGGCATGTTCTGCTCGCTCAAGGAGCTTGATCTTGACGAGCGCGACTTCCCCTACGGCGTTATAAGCGCCGCCGCGCTTTTGAACGACTATCATCCGCTGGACAAGGATAAGCCCTCTATCCCTGCCGACATCAAGGCCGGCGACAAGGTTTTCGGACCGGTCGTAGCAGCAGCCGTGACCGCCGTTGAGAACGCCGGAGCAAACCTCTGGAGCTGCACCCTGAACACCGGCGACGGCAGCGCTGTTGTCGTGACTTCTTGCCAGAATATCCACGTCGTCGACATGGTCGCGTACAACACGAAAAGCGAAAGCATCTGCACTCTCGATGACCTTCACGCACAGCAGACCGAATTCCCCCACTGCATCCCCGACGGCATATTCGTCCTGCACGAGGACGGCATAAAGCCCGGTGACGACATCAAGCCCATCATCGGCGCGGACGATCACGTCGTTGAGTTTGAGATAACCCCCAACCGTCCCGACTGCCTGTCGGTCATCGGTCTTGCACGCGAGGCCGCCGCGACCTTCGGCAAAGAGCTTAAAACACACGAGCCGGTCGTCAAGGGCGGCGCAGAAGGCGTTCTCACCGAGCTTCTTTCTGTTGAAACTCCGGCCGCCGATCTCTGCCCGAGATACACCGCGCGCATGGTGCGCAACGTTAAGATCGCTCCCTCCCCGAAGTGGATGCGCGAGAGACTGCGCGCAATGGGCGTAAGGCCGATAAACAACATCGTTGATATCACAAACTACGTCATGATGGAATACGGCCAGCCGATGCACGCATTCGACTATCGCTACGTCAAGGGCGGCAGGATCATCGTTCGCCGCGCCGCCGAGGGCGAGGAGCTTACAACGCTCGACGGAAACGTCAGGAAGCTCAACCCCAACATTCTCGTTATCGCGGACGATACGCGCGCTGTCGGCCTTGCTGGCATCATGGGCGGCGAGAACAGCGAGATCGTTTCCGACACGGTTGACGTTGTTTTCGAGTCGGCAAACTTTGACGGGACCTGCATCCGCAAGGGCGCTCTGTCGCTCGGCATGCGCACCGAGGCTTCGGCGAAATTTGAAAAGGGTCTTGACCCCCTGAACACTCTGCCGGCAGTAAACAGAGCCTGCGAGCTGGTCGAGATGCTCGGCGCAGGCGAGGTAGTTGACGGCGTTATCGATATAGTAAACAGCATTCCCGAACCGACGGTGCTTGCACTGCGCCCGGACAAGATAAACGCTCTGCTCGGCACCGACGTTTCCACCGAGACGATGCAGGATATACTGCGCAATCTCCAATTTGGCGTTGACGGCGAGACGATAAGCGTTCCCTCGTGGAGAGGCGACGTCGGCCACTACTCCGACCTTGCCGAAGAGGTCGCGCGCTTTTACGGCTACAATAACATTCCCTGCACGCTGGTTTCCGGCGAAAGCACCCTCGGCGGCTACTCGGAAGAGCAGCTTCTTGAGCAGCGCCTCGGCTCGCTGTGCCGCGCGGCAGGCTATGACGAGATAATCACCTACTCGTTCATCTCTCCGACATATTACGACAAGATCCGCATGCCGGTCGATTCGCCAGAGCGCGAGAGCTTCAAGATACTCAATCCTCTCGGCGAGGATACCTCCATCATGCGCACGACCACACTGCCGTCCATGCTCGAAATACTCACACGCAACTACAACTTCCGCAACAAGGAAGTCAGGCTCTATGAGCTGGGCAGAACCTACCACCTCGGCGGTAAGGACGGCCTTGCGATCGAGAAAAAGTACCTCACCCTCGGCACCTACGGCGCAAAGGTAAATTTCTTCACCGTAAAGGGTCTTGTTGAGGCGATAATGAAGGATCTGCGCGCCGAAAACGTCCGCTTTGAGGCATGCACAGACAATCCCTCATACCACCCCGGCCGCTGCGCAAGCGTTTGGGCAGGCGATGAGTGCATCGGCGTATTCGGCCAGATCCATCCGCTGGTCGCCGCAAACTACGGCGTTGACACCGAGCTTTACTGCGCCGAGCTTTCGCTGGAAAAGCTGCTGAATGCCTGCGGCCCCGATCCGATATACACGCCTCTGCCGAAGTTCCCCGCCGTCACGCGTGATATCGCAGTTGTTTGCGATAAGTCTATTCCCGTTGCTAAGCTCATTGACTGCATAAGCAAGGCAGGCGGCAAGTACCTCAAGGGCTGCTCGCTGTTTGATATCTACACAGGCTCGCACATTGCCGACGGCAAGAAGTCCGTTGCCTTCTCGCTGACGCTCAGAGCCGACGATCAGACCCTCACCGACGACCATGCCGAGGAGACCATGAAGGCCGTTCTCGACGCTCTGGAGCGCGATTTCGGCGCATCGATGCGATAATTCGCCGCTTTTCGGGCTTTGACCGCAATATTTTCCGCATATTTGCTTTACAATTGAGAATAAACTGGTTATAATAGCAGCAAGAAATTTTTTGACCGAGGAGTGATAATTATGGAAGACATCACGAGAAAATTTGCTATCGTTGACAGCAAGACCGAAATGCGCGAGATCCTGTCATCCGTATACAATTCGCTTAAGGTTAAAGGCTACGATCCTATTAACCAGCTTGTCGGATATATCCTCTCCGAGGATCCGACGTACATCACGAACTACAATAACGCAAGAAGCCTTATATGCAGGATAGACAGAGACGAGCTTATGCACGAGCTGCTGACAAATTATCTCGGCGGCGATTGATTTACGGACAGAACGCGCCGGCGGAAAATTCCGCCGGCGCGTTTTTTGATCATGACGCGACAAAGTTTGCGATTAAATACGGAGCATTTCCCCTGCGTGTAACGACAATTTTGCTTTTGATTTTATACACATTAGAATATATGTAAGTATTTTGGACTTTTTTGGTTAAACGGCCGTTTTTGCCTTATATTGCCTTGTTTTTCACATTTTGCGCAGTTATAATGTAGAAGCTTTTTTAGCAGTGCGCAAAAAACGGCGCAACATTTAAGGAGGAATAATTATGGCAAAAGCTGTTAACCAGGAATGGTTCGAGAAACTGGGCGCAGATGTTCTGCCCAAGTTCTCCGAGAAGAAACCCGGCAAGCTCAACACCTTCACCTACACCGAGATCTGGACCGACAATCCCGACGGCAGCACCTTCTGGTTCTACGTTGATGTTCAGGACAACGTATGCGTTGACCACAAGTGCGGTTTCGGCGAGGACACTGCTCCCGACGCAAGCTTCACCGTTATCGGACCTTACGAGAACTTTGCAAAGGTCATCACCGGCGAGTGGGACTCCAAGACCCCCCTCGTAAAGGGCAAATTCAAGCTCAAGGGCAACCTGCTCGCAGCAGTCGCTCATCTTGGCGTATACCAGAGCCTTATAGATTCCAAGAAGGCTGTTGACTGGGACTACGGCATGTAATGCTGCAAACAAAAAACTCCGACCGCGGTCGGAGTTTTTTCATGCTTTAGATTTTATTATTTATTACTTTGCCTTTATTGCCGCCTCAATTGCTGCTGCCTTATCCGCCGGGATAAGGCCTTTGCCGGTTACAAGATCAAATATCTCGCCGCATGTCTTTTTATAAAACAGCTTGATGGGGTATTTAAGAAGATTGGGGGCGTACTTCTCGCACAGCTCTCTGCCGCCGTTGACTTCAAAAAAGTCTCTAACCGTCATGCTTTTAAAGTCCATTTCGCTCCTCCTTTAAAAATCTGTGTTTTGGCAAAAGAGCCCCGCCGAACGGCAGGGCTCTCAAAGAATGTTCCTATTATTTATCGTAAAGCTCGTTGAACTTCGCGACGAGTGCGTCTGCCGCTTCCTGAGTGCAGTAGCCCTTGCCGACGACGTATCCAATAACGTCCTTCGCCATCTTCTTGTGGAAGGGGATGTATGCTATGTTGGGCATCTTGCCGATGACAGGAGCGAACTCCTTGAAGAGCTGCTTGCCGTTGTAATCATCCAGAAACTGCTTACCGGTGACTTCATTGAAATTAGGCATAATAATTCTCCTTTTATTATTTATACGCGAACCTTCCCTGTGTCCGCTTTGATGATATGCTCATGTTACAACATCTATGTGCGTTTTGTCAAGACCTTGACGTATGCATTGGACATTTTCGACATATTAGACAAATTGGGGCTTAAAATTTCTCAACTATTTTTTTGCATGGAAGTCGCCTTCGGTTCCGCTTATGAGGCGGCGGATGTTACTGCGGTGCATGAAAATGACCAGCAGAGCCGAGAAAACGCACATTGAAAGCACTGGCGCATCAACGTTTGCGAGCCATGCGGAGATAGGAAGTGCTGCCGCAGCGCAGATCGAACCGAGCGATACCTTATGAGTTGAAAGACTCACCGCGAAAAACACGGCAATTATTACGGCGAAAACGGGAAGTCCCGTCATCAAGCCGAGTGCCGCCCCAACGGACACTCCCTTTCCTCCTCGGAACGAGAAGTATACCGGCCAGCAATGGCCGACTATGCACGCCGCGCCGGCAAGCGCCTTGCCGGCCTCACCGCCTATGGCCGCACCGATCAGCATTGCGGCTGCGGTTTTCACCGCGTCGAGCATAAATGTTGCAATTCCGGCCTTCATGCCGTAAACGCGCGCCATATTTGTCGCGCCGGCATTGCCGCTGCCCTTTTCGCGCACATCTCCGCCGTAAACACGCTTTGACAGCGGGATCGACGCACAGAATGAGCCGAGCAGATACGCAATGAGCACAATTATTATATATGTCATGGTTGAAGCCTCAATGTTTCAGAATTTTTAAGTATATTATATCAAAATTTTGAAGTGTTTCAATATCAAAAATGCACAGTTTTATACTGTGCATTTTGTTGACATTCTATAAATTTACTGTATTGAGAGCACGATAAGCTCATCTCCGGACACGCGGAATTTCACCTCATGCCCGGCATACTGCATTCCGTAGACGCGCTCGGGGTCATCGTGGTATCTCGGGCGCGGATCGTTTGACAGAACATCAATAAGGCCTTCGGGCAAAGCGTCCGAAACGCCGTCAGGCAGCGTTACGCGCAGCTTTTTAAACGTGGCTGCCCCCAAGAAGCCGCTCAGTGCATCCGGGTGAGAGTCGGCATAGGCGACGTAGGGCTTTATATCGAATATGGGCGTTCCGTCCATGAGATCTGCACCGCGCACATGCAGCACAGGTCCGCGATCGGACGTAAACTCGATTTTTTCAAGCTCTACCGATGAAAGCCCTAATGGGTTCGGCCTGAACGGCGAGCGCGTTGCAAAAACGCCCATGCGCACGTTTCCGCCGAGGCGCGGCGGACGCACAGTAGGCGACCATTTATCCGTCACGGATTCGGAAAAGCACCATATAAGCCATATGTGCGAGAAGCCCTCGAGTCCGCGCACAGCCTCCTGCTCGCGGTATTCCGGCTCAAACACTATCTCCCCTTTTACGTCGGCTGCAACTCCGCTCTGACGCGGTATTCCGAACTTCGTGTCAAAAGGCGTGTGTATTCGTGCGATTATTTTCATTTCCGGCATATGTTTCACCTGCACTTGTTGATTTTTTCCGTTTGTTATTATATTATATAGTATAGATTATATAGTTTATAAACTAAATGTCAATTCACCCGGAGGCGAATTATTTGGAATATGTTTTGCGTACACAAAATCTGACCAAGCAGTTTGGCGAAAAAACGGCCGTCAAGAATGTAAGCATGCAGATCAAGAAGGGCGAGATCTACGGCTTCATCGGCAAAAACGGCGCCGGCAAAACAACGCTCATGCGCCTTGTTCTGGGCGCGGCAATGCCGACGGGCGGCAGTATTGAGCTGTTCGGCGGCGAAGAGAGCGTGAATGAGGCCCGTCACCGCATCGGCGCGCTGCTTGAGTATCCGTGCATATATAAAAACTGCACTGCACTTGAAAACCTGCGCCGCTTCGCGATACTCACCGGTGCCGACACCGACGAGCTGGAAGATATTCTCGACCTTGTCGGCCTGAAAGGCGTGGGCAAGAAAAAAGCCGGGCAGTTTTCGCTCGGCATGAAGCAGCGCCTTGCCATAGGCATCGCCCTGCTCGGCCACCCTGAGTTTCTGGTGCTCGACGAGCCGATAAACGGCCTCGACCCGGCCGGGATCAAGGAGATCCGAGATGTTATTCTGGTGCTTAATCAGAAAAAGGGCGTTACGTTTTTGGTATCGAGCCACCTGCTCGACGAGCTGTCGAAGATCGTAACGACCTACGGCATAATAAAAGACGGCGTTCTTATCGAGCAGATAACGGCGAAGGAGCTTGAGGGGCGCTGCCGCCATCATCTGAAGCTCAGGGTAGATAACATTCCCAAGGCGCAGGCGCTTCTGGAATGCATTGCAGACCCCAAGGCCATAAAAGTTCAGGATGACTGCATTTACTTATTCGATCTGCTCGATAAAAGCGACAAGGTAAACCGCCTTCTCGTGCGCCACGGGATAAAGGTCAGCGAGCTGTCGATGCAGACATCAAGCCTTGAGGAATACTTTCTTGAAAGGATGGGCAAGTGACATGGCTAAGCTTCTGCGCTTTGAATTTCATAAGCTCATCCGCCAAAAGAGCTTTTACATCTGCCTGGCAGTTGCCGTTGCGATGCTCGTCGTTTCGACCTACACGACTTATCTAATGAGCAAAGACGTTATGGATACGGCCGAAATGGGCATAGACGCAATGAACGTCATGATCGGCTCTGCATCCGGCGGCGTTCTGAGCATGGTAATCGGCGTGTTCATTCCCCTTTTCGCCTGCGAGGACTACGTTTCCGGCACAATACGCAACATCGTAACGCGCGGCTACTCGCGCCTCGGTATCTTTTCGGCAAAGCTTATCGCCGTAATGCTTGCGACCGCCGTAATGACGATAGCGTGCATGGCCGCAGGATACCTGATCGGCCTTATATTCTCCGGCCCCGGCGTTGAGTCTTTCGACGCAAACACGGTGAAAATCCTTCTGTGTCAGCTTGCCGTAATGCTGGCCGAGGGCACGCTGTTTTATGCCATAAGCACCGTTTTGCAGAAAACCGGCGGCTCTATCGCCGTGTGTCTTGTTCTTCCGATGGTGCTGACCATTGTCCTAACGCTTGCAGACACAGCTCTGGCCGAAAAGGATATCTCGCTCTCTGCCTACTGGCTCGAGCGCATTTCCGGCACGCTTTCGTCGTTTGACGTTAAAAGCGCCGACATGAAAAAGGCGCTGCTGACGGCGCTGGGCTATTTTGTCGTAACGAGCGCCGGATCGTTCCTCGCCGTCATGAAAAGAGAATACTGAAAAAGACAGGATCGTTTGATCCTGTCTTTTTTGACAACTTAGCGTTCTTTGCATTAAAAATTTATGGAGACTAACACGGCCATTACCGTCGGGGCAAGCGTCAAAACAAGGCCGATCGCCGTCCAGATAAAGGCTTTCTTATATTCGCCCGGCGTCTTGCCCTGAACGGCATTTTTTATGCATTCAAGCACGCCGTAAAACGTGGCCGGAATGACGATAATGCCTGCAAAGGCCATGACGTTTGAAAGGAAGCCCCAAAAAGAGATAAATACACTGACAACACTATCCATAGCGGAATCTCCTTTCGTCAAGTTACAGATCTCGGCTGATATCTGTGAGCCTATTTTCAAAATACCATACTTTTTCGTCTATGTCAATATGCTCCATTTACAATATTCTCAATTTGTTTTACTGAAGTAGCACTTGTGAAAAAACTAATTCTCGGCATGGTTTTTTATATCTTTGTATTGTCAACAAAAAAAGAGTCCGTCAAAGACGGACTCTTGAAATTATATCTTATTTCTTTACGTTTTCGAGCGTTTCGCTGTTTCCGGCTTTGGCGCTGGCTGCTACCAGGCCGCCGAGGGCGAGCAGTGCGATAACGTTCGGGATGACCATGAGCTGGTTGAACATGTCCGTAAGCTCCCACACGAGGTCGTTGGACAGCAGCGAGCCGAGGAAGATGAAGGCTATAGCTATGATCGAATACGGCAGAACAGCCTTCTTGCCGAACAGATACTCAATGTTGATACGGCCAAAGAGGTTCCAGCCGATGATGGTCGTGAATGCGAAGAACAGCAGGCATATCGCGACGAATGCGCTGCCAAAGCTTTCGCCAAACACACTGCCGAACGCGAGCTGAGCAAGATTCGTCTTTGCAACGCCCAGTGCGTCAAGATTCTCGGAGCTTGTCATAACGCCGGAGAGTATGCCGTCACCGGTGTACAGAGTTGAGATAACGACAAGTGCGGTCATGGTGAGAACAACGAAAGTATCGATAAACACGCCGATCATTGCAACAACGCCCTGCTCGTGGGGGCACTTGACCTTTGCCTGAGCGTGCGCGTGAGGAGTTGAGCCCATACCGGCTTCGTTGGAGAACAGGCCGCGCTTAACGCCCTGAGAAATAGCCTGCTTGATAGCAAAGCCGATCGAGCCGCCGATGACTGCGGTGGGGTTGAATGCGTACTTGAAGATCATGCCGAAGGTCTCGGGGATGTACTGAATGCGGCAAACGAGAACAACAAGTCCGCCGAGGACATAGAGGATTGCCATGACGGGAACGATCTTCTCGGCAACCGCAGCAACGCGGTGAGCACCGCCGATGAAGATGAATGCGCAGATAACAGCAATTATTGCACCCATGACCCATGACGGGATGCCGAATGCGTTCTGGCAGCTCTCGCCGATGGAGTTGGACTGAACCATTGCGCCCATGAAGCCGAGCGCAAGGATGATAGCGACTGCGAAGAAGCCTGCCATGAACTTGCCGAAGCCGTTATTGAAGGCCTTCTTAATGTAGTAAACAGGGCCGCCGGCAACGGTGCCGTCGGGGTTGACAACGCGTGTTTTCTGAGCAAGGACAGCCTCGGCGTAGATCGTGCTCATGCCGAAGAAGGCGATTATCCACATCCAGAAGATCGCGCCCGGGCCGCCGACGAGGATTGCGCCGCAAGCGCCGACGATGTTGCCTGTGCCGACCTGCGCAGCTATTGCCGTTGCAAGGGCCTGAAACGAGCTCATACCGCCCTCATGCTTGCCGCCGTGAAGCGAGAAGTTGCCGAAAACCTTGCGCCAGCCTTCGCCAAAGCAGCGAACCTGAACGAACTTGGTCCTAATGCTGAAGTAAAGACCGCAGCCGATCAGCATGATTATAAGGATATAATCCGACAGGTACATGTTCACGGTCTGAACGATTTTTAATACTGCATCCATTTTCTTTTTTCCTCCTTGTTGAGCAACAAAAAAACTGCTGAAAATTCAGCAGCTCCGGAGACATATTAGAAAACATATAAAAATTAAATTTATGCTTTCCTCTGTCCTTTGGCCTGAGAGATTCGGCGCGCAGCGCCTTACACCTTCGGCACCCTTTCGGGATTCTCCAGAGCATCCTCCGCCTCCAGTCTCTTGCGATTCTTGAGGTTTCACAGGATTTATGCATGTATGTTAACACACTGTTCACAGTATGTCAACAACTTTAAATCGTTAAATAAAATTTTATCGTCCTGCACAATTAATAGATCGTTAACACAAACGAAGTTTACATATACTACAATAGATTGACTTCCGTGAAAGGACAAATTGAACATGAAAAAAGTAATTTCTCTTATTCTCTGCGTGCTTATGCTCGGCAGCTGCTTTGCCTTTGCCGACACCATTGAGGGCAGCCGCACCGTTATCGGAGCGGATCTTGACGCAGACGAAGTGGCATCTGTTTATAAAGAATTCGGCATTTCTCAGGGCGACGTCAAGGAGCTTACGGTTACAAACGCTGAAGAGCGCGAATACCTCAAGGGTCTTGTCGATGAAAGCCTCATCGGCACAAAGTCCATCTCCTGCGTATATATCGAGGCGCTCGGCGAAGGCAAGGGACTTGACGTAACGGTCAAGAACATTACCTGGTGCACTCCGGACATGTACATGAACGCAATGGTGACCGCCGGCATAACCGACGCAAATGTCAAAATCGTCGCCCCCTTCAACGTCTCGGGTACGGCAGCTCTCACCGGAATATACAAAGCATACGAGGATATAACAGGCAAGAAGCTCGATAACGACGCAAAGCTTGTCGGCACTCAGGAGCTCACCGTTACGGCAGAGCTTGCCGACGAGATCGGCAGCGCGGACTCCACCGCTATCGTCAATCAGCTCAAGCTTATCCTCGACCAGACCAAGGACATGACCGACGATCAGCTCCGCGAGGAGATCAAGAAGATCGCGGCCGAATACGACGTAAGCCTCACCGACAGCCAGATAGACAGCCTCGTTTCCCTGTGCCGCTCGATGGAAAAGCTCGATACCGCCGCGCTCAAGGAAAAGGTCGAGCAGGTGCAGAAGTATCTGAAGGATATCGTCAGTAAGCAGGGCGAGATAAAGCAGTTTCTCTCAAACGTTGCCGACACTGTAACTGAGTTTGTAAATAAGGTCGTAGATTTCATCCGCGGCATCTTCGGGTGATAAAAAACGTTCTCTCATCAGGCCAGCCTAATGAGAGAACGTTTTTTATGCCAATCTGAGGCCGATGACGCCGAGGAGGACCATGGCCATGAAGAAGAGTTTTTTGGGGCGTTTGCTCTCTTTAAAAACGATTATGCCGAAGAGGACATTGAACAGCGTTCCCAATCCCGTCCACACGGCATAGGATACGCCGAGCGGCAGAGTTTTTGTCGCAACAGACAGCAATCCGATACTCGCACAGGAGCATATCGCCGTCAGCACGGTAAATTTCACGTTTTTAAGGCCGTTTGAGAGTTTCATGCACACCGTAAACGCCAGCTCAAAAAAGCTTGCGCAGATCAAAACGAGCCACATCATTTTTCTTCTCCCTCCTTATCGCAGAGCTTGAGGCCGAGTATACCGATGATGAGAACGCCGAGCGAAAGCATTTTAAGCAGGCTGGCGCCTTCTTTGAGGACAAATATGCTTATCAGCGTCGTTCCGACGACGCCGATGCCGGTGAATACTGCGTAGCTGAGACCTATGCCGAGCGTATTTACCGCCTTGGCAAGCAGGAAAAAGCTTATTATTAGTATCGCTATGGTTATCACGCTCGGCCAGAGCACCGTAAACCCATGGCTGAGCTTCATCGTATACGCCCAAACTATCTCCATAAGCCCGGAGACAACGAGCAGTATCCATGCCGTGTTTTTTTCTTTCATAGTTCCTCCTTATAATTAAAACAACAAAAAAACCGGGAGAGGTATTGCATTGCCAATACTTCTCCCGGGCTTTTATCCCTCCGTGCAGCGCCGAAAGCGCCGTTTTATCTCGGTCCAGTCGCATAAATGCCGGAACCCTATAAAACATTATATATCGTCTTCAATTTTCAAGCGCGTCGATATAACGGCACGCGGCAAGCGCTGCGGCAGAGCCGTCGGCGGCCGCCGTTGTGAGCTGGCGGACGGTCTTTTTGCGGCAGTCTCCGGCGACGAACACCCCCGGCGTTTTGGTGCGGCAGCTCTCGTCGGAGTCGGCATAGCCGCCGTCATCCAGATCTATAAGCTGCGAGAATATGCCGTTATCGGGCGCGTGGCCTATCGCGACGAAAAGTCCGTCAACGGCGATCTCGCGCTCGTTGCCGTCGGCATCGGCAACTCTTATGCCGCACAGCTCATCCTGCCCGAGCAGCGCGGTTATGCTGCTGCCGAGCACAAACTCGACGTTATCCCTCGCTCGCAGTGCTTCGACAAGCTTTGCTTCGCCGCGGAAGGTATCTCTGCGATGGATAAGATATACCTTTGAGCAGGTATCACTAAGAAGCATTGCGTCCTGCAGGGCAGAGTTTCCGCCGCCGTTGACGGCAACTTCCCTGCCCTTGTAAAACGCTCCGTCGCACACGGCGCAGAAGCAGACGCCGGCTCCCATAAGCTCTTCCTCGCCGGGAATGCCAAGGGTGCGCGGTCTTGCGCCGGAGGCAATGATAAGCGCTTTTGCCTCAAAAGTGCCGCCAAAATCGGTCTTAACGCGCTTTATATCCCCGTCAAGCTCGACCGAGGTAACTTCGTCAAGCTCAAGCTCAGCGCCCTGATCGAGCGTCTGCGCGGTGAACTTATCGCCAAGCTCTGCACCCGACACAGATGGTATGCCGGGGAAATTTTCGACCTTGGGCGACCATGTTATCTGACCGCCGAAGGTGCTTTTTTCTATTACGAGAACGCTTTTTCCCGCTCTCAAGGCGTAGAGGGCGGCAGTTAATCCTGCCGGCCCTCCGCCGATGACTATAATATCATGCATCATTTTGACTTCGTTTACTTGAAAAGATAGTTCTTTATCGCGCCGGCACCGGCAAATTTCTCGACATGCTCGCCGTCAACGATGACAAGCGTCGGAGCCTGCTTTACGCCGTAGGACAGTGCAAGGTCAACATTTTCTTCTGCCATGATCTTCTCGCAGTCAAAGCCTGCCTTGTCCAGATAGCTGTACACTATGCGGCAGTTGGGGCAGTTTTCGCGTGTAAAGAGGATCTTGCGCTTGCCGGTGGAGTTTTCGCAGAGCTCTTCCTCAACGGCAGGCTCCTGCTCAGGCTTTGCCTCGGGGTGCAGGGGACCCTTGTGCTTAAGGACGGATGTGCCGATGTTATACTCCTTGCGCTCCTTATACTCCTGAGTTTTGCCTGCGTTCCAGTTCTGCACCGGACGGTAGTAGCCGGTGATGCGGCTGTAAACTTCGGCGCTCTCACCGCACTCGGGACAGGTAAACTGCTCGCCGGTGAGGTAGCCGTGATTTTTGCATACGGAGTAGGTCGGACTTATGGTGTAGTAAGGCAGCTTGTAATTCTCGGCTATCTTGCGGACAAGGTTTGCGGCTGCTTCCCAATCGGGCAGCTTCTCGCCGAGGAATGCGTGGAATACAGTGCCGGATGTGTAAAGCGTCTGGAGCTCGTCCTGAATATCGAGGGCTGAGAAGATATCGTCGGTGTAGCTTACCGGCAGGTGGCTGGAGTTGGTGTAGTACGGAGTGTCGCCCTGAGAGGCGGTGATGATATCGGGATACTGCTCAACATCGTGCTTTGCAAGGCGGTAGGATGTGCTCTCTGCCGGGGTGGCCTCGAGATTATACAGATCGCCGTACTGCTCCTGATAGTCCGACAGGCGCTCGCGCATGTGGTTGAGTACCTTCTTTGTGAACTCCTGGCACTTTTCGGTGGTCATATCGGCGCGGATCCAGTTTGCGTTGAGTCCGGCCTCGTTCATGCCGACAAGGCCGATGGTCGAAAAGTGGTTATCGAAATTTCCGAGGTAATACTTGGTGTAGGGGTAAAGTCCCTCGTTGAGGAGCTTTGTTATAACATTGCGCTTTACCTTCAGTGAGCGCGCGGCTATGTCCATCATCTTATCAAGGCGCTTGAAGAAGTCGGCCTCGTCGGTCGCAAGATACGCAATGCGCGGCATATTGATGGTGACAACGCCGATAGAACCCGTGCTCTCGCCGGAGCCGAAGTAGCCGCCGGACTTCTTGCGAAGCTCGCGCAGGTCAAGGCGCAGGCGGCAGCACATGCTGCGGACGTCTGAAGGCTCCATATCGGAGTTTATGTAGTTGGAGAAGTACGGAGTACCGTACTTTGCGGTCATTTCAAACAGGAGCTTATTGTTCTCGGTGGGAGACCAGTCGAAGTCACGGGTGATGGAGTAGGTCGGGATCGGGTACTGGAAGCCGCGGCCGTTTGCGTCGCCCTCGATCATGATGTCGATAAACGCTTTATTTACCATTGCCATTTCCTCGACGCAGTCGCCATAGGTGAAGTCCTGCTCCTTGCCGCCGACTATGGCAGGCATGTCCTTGAGGTCGGCGGGAACCGTCCAGTCAAGGGTGATGTTTGAAAACGGAGCCTGTGTGCCCCAGCGCGACGGAGTGTTTACGCCGAAGATGAACGACTGGATGCACTGCTTGACCTCTTTGTAGGTGAGGTGGTCTATCTTGACAAACGGCGCAAGGTAGGTATCGAAGCTCGAAAACGCCTGAGCACCGGCCCACTCGTTCTGCATGATGCCGAGGAAGTTTACCATCTGATTGCACAGAGTGCTCAGGTGACTTGCCGGAGAGGAATTTATCTTGCCCGGAATGCCGAGGCCCTGCTGGATCAGCTGCTTGAGGCTCCAGCCGGCACAGTAGCCGGTGAGCATGCTCAGATCGTGCAGGTGCAGGTCGCAGTTGCGGTGGGCATTGCCGATCTCCTCGTCGTAAATCTCGCTGAGCCAGTAGTTTGCGGTGATAGCTCCGGAGTTAGAAAGGATAAGGCCGCCGACCGAATAAGTGACGGTAGAGTTTTCCTTGACGCGCCAGTCGAGAACGTTTACATAGCTGTTGACGGTCTCTTTATAGTCAAGGTAGGTGTTTTTCATATTGCGCAGTTTCTCGCGCTGCTTACGATAAAGTATATATGCCTTTGCAACGCCCTCATAGCCGCCGCGCGACAGCACCGCCTCAACGCTGTCCTGAATATCCTCGACCGCAACATAGCCGTCTTTTATCTTCGGCAGGAAGTCAGCCGAGACCTTGAGCGCGATGAAATCAATGATATCATCGGTGTACTCGGTGTCGGTGGCCTCAAACGCCTTTTTAATGGCGTTTGCGATCTTGGTGATGTCAAAATCTACGATTTTTCCGTCTCTCTTAATAATCTTGTACATTTGTTTCCTCCATATTTCTCTCAAACGCCTCTTACCTCGACCGTCGGAACATAGTCCCGAACGGCATCGGCCAGTGCGTGCATCTGCTTTTCGTCGTATGCTGCAAGTCCGTCCGGCAGGATGAGATTGCCGGAGTCTTTAAACTGCTGCAAATAATATTCCTTTGCGCCTTCTATCCACTTGGCTGCGCCTATGAGGCTTTCCTTCGTGTGGATACCCTTTACGACCGTCGTTCTGAACTCATAGTCGATATCGCCTCTCAGGAGCATTTCCTTCGATCTTTCGACAGGGGCAATGTCAAAAGACTTAAATCCTATCGTTCGAGCATACTCCTCAGGCGCGTTTTTAATGTCCATAGCGACACGGTCAACGAGCTTATTTTTCACTATCTCGGAAAGAAGCTCCGGGTTTGAGCCGTTGGTGTCGAGCTTTATCTTATAGCCCAGCTCCTTCACACGAGCCAAAAACTCGGGCATGTCCGCATGCAGCAGCGGCTCGCCGCCCGTAACGGCAACACCGTCGAGCACTCCCCTGCGCTTTTTCAGAAAGCCGAACACCTCGTCATCCGTGAGGCACTCGTTGTCTATCTGCTCGGGGAGAACGAGCATGGCGTTGTGGCAAAACGGACATCTGAAATTGCAGCCTGCCGTGAACACCGTGCACGCGACAACTCCGGGATAGTCAAGAAGCGTTAATTTTTGAATGCCTGTAACCTTCATGTCTGTCTCCTTATTTCAACGGTCTAAACAATAGCATAAGCGAGTTGCCATGTCAATAGAAAAACACAAAATGTAGTTATTTTTACCGCTTTGTAACCCGATACACCACAAAATATTGTGGTGTACTTGTTTACAGAGAGTTATTTTTTTGCGGCATTTTATGGCTTTGAAACTTTTTCACCACGCCAAAAATGCTGATTATGCAATGCTTAGCGCCGTTTTTGCTTGCTTTGAATCTCATAATCAAAGTGTAATTGCAAGTTTCGCTGCAACACAAGATTTTGTGTCTGTGTTCTTATATTAACACAAGTTATGTTGCCGATGTTGTGGCGCAGGCCGCAAAAATGCCGAAACGGAGAAAAAATCCGTTTCAGCATTTGAGCTTTAATTTTTACAGCGACTGAATGACCGCTTCCGCACATTTCATGCCGTCAACGGCGGCAGAGGTTATGCCTCCGGCATAGCCTGCGCCCTCGCCGCAGGGGTAAAGGCCGCGTATCTGCGATTGGCGGCGCTCATCCCGCAATATGCGCACCGGCGATGACGAGCGCGTTTCCGGCGCCGTGAGCACAGCGTCCGGCGCGTCAAAGCCATTGAGCTTCCGTCCAAGCTCGGGCAGAGCGTTTTCGAGCACCGAGCTTATCCGCTCCGGCAGGACATCGTGAAGATCACACCAGAAAACGCCGGGGCGGTAGCTCGGCAGTACGCCGCCCTCCCCCTCGCTTTTCCTGTGTGCGATAAAATCGCCGACTTTCTGCGCCGGGGCGCGATAGCTGCCGGAGGCAGCGAACGCCGCACGCTCGATATCGCGCTGCCAGTACATACCGCCGAGCGGTCCCTCGTACGGAAAGTCCTCGGGAGGAAGCGTCACGAGCAGTGCGCTGTTTGCGTTCTCTCCGTTGCGGCGAGAGTTGCTCATGCCGTTTGTGCACACGCCGCCGGGTTCAGATGCCGCGGCAATGACCTCGCCGCCGGGGCACATACAGAAGGTATACGCGCTTGTTCCGTCCGGAAGATGGACATTGAGCGAATAGTCGGCTGCCGGCAGGGACTCGTTATCCTCGCCGTACTGCGAGATGTTTATCATTTTCTGCTTATGCTCTATGCGCGCGCCCATTGAAAACGGCTTTGCCTCCATGGGAACGCCCGTTTTTTCGAGCATCTCGAACGTATCGCGCGCCGAGTGGCCTACGGCGAGAACGAGCCTTTCGCAGGGCAGCTCGTACTCACCCGTTTCGTCCGTCACCCGAACCGCACGCAGCACGTTATTTCCCGTAACAAGCCCCGTGAGCTTTGAGCTAAAGCGCACCTCGCCGCCGTAAGCGATGACGGCTTTTCGTATGCTCTGCACTACATTTATAAGTATATCCGTTCCGATATGCGGCTTTGCGTCATAGAGTATGCTCTCGGGCGCGCCGTGCTCGTAAAACGTGCGCAGTATCCAGCGGATGCGCATATCGCGTATGCCTGTACCGAGCTTGCCGTCGGAAAACGTTCCGGCTCCGCCCTCGCCGAACTGGACGTTGCACTCGGGGTCAAGCTCACCGCCTGCTCGGAAGGCTTCGACCTTTTTTCTGCGTGCTTCGGCATCGGCGCCGCGCTCGAGCACAACAGGCTTTAGCCCTGCCATGCTCAGAACGAGCGCCGCGAACATTCCGCCCGGCCCGAAGCCGGCAACAACGGGACGAATTTCGGCGCTTGCCTGCGGCACGGTGTACTCCGGCGCTTCATACGCGGCAACGTTTTTGCTTTTGCATTTTGCCAGCAGCTTTTCCTCATTATCGACCGAAACGGCGACGGAATACAGCCAGTGTATATCGTTTTTTCTGCGCGCGTCGAGCGAGCGCTTTGTTATCTTAACATCCTTTATCGCCCAAGTCGGGAGCTTCAGCTCGCGCGCGGCCTTGACTTTCAGCCGATCGCTGCTCTGCCCGATATCGAGGCGCAGATTTCTCACCAGTATCATTTGCCGAGTCTCCCTGCGGTCACGCCGCTTGCCCACGCCCACTGGAGGTTATAGCCTCCGCAGTCGGCGTCAACGTCCAGAAGCTCGCCCGTTATGAAAAGATGCGGAACGAACCAGCTCTCAAGCGTTTCGGGGTTTACGCCGGTTGTCTTGATACCGCCGGCCGTGACCTGAGCATGGTCAAAATCCTCAACGCCGCGCAGCTCGATGCAAAAATCGCGGCAGGCGGCGGCTATCGCGGCGATCTGCTGCTGTTCGAGCCTATCGAGCGGAGTCTGCCCCGGAACACCGGCGTATTTAACTACCATTCTGCCGAGTCGGTTGTGCAAAACTCCGGTGAGCGCATCGTCTGCGCATAAGCTTGGATTTGCCTTTATCCTTGCGCGCAGCTTAGCCTCTATATCCTCATTCCCCGACAGGTCTATGTGCACCTTTCCTTTGCCGGTCTGAGCCGCGGCGCGCGAAATATCAAACGCCGCCGGGCCGGACAGGCCGGTTTCGGTAAATTGCAGCTCGCCGGAGCTTTCGGCAATTATCTCTCCGTCCTTTTCAAGGCGCAGCCTTGCCATTACCCTCACGCCCTTGAGCGCGCGCGGATAATTGGGATCTGTCACAAGCTGCACGAGCGAGGGCAGCAGAGCCGTGCTCTTATGCCCCAGCGGCTTTAATAGCTCGTATCCGTCGTGCACTCCGCCGACCTTGGCTCCGGCAGCTCCGCCGCAGGAAACTATGACGAAATCAGCGTTAATTTTCCCCTCATCGGTCAGAACCGAAAAGCCCTCGCCGCGTCTTTCTATCTTCCGCGCAGGGCACGAGGTTTTGACCGTTATGTTATCGCGCATTAGCGCAAAGCGCAGAACATCCACCACGCTGTTTGCCGAGTTTGACTGCGGATACACTCTGCCGCCGTACTCGCAGCTCACGGCAAGGCCGAGAGAATCGAAAAACCGCAGCGTGTCCTCAGGCGTAAAGCGCGAGAGCACCTCGTCGGGAAAGCCCGGCTGCGCGCCGTGGTAGTGCTCGGGCACAGCGCCCGTGTTTGTGAGATTGCATCTGCCGTTTCCGGTGCTGAGGAGCTTTTTGCCGACGCGCTGCTGGCGCTCGAGCAGTATTACATTATTATTCTTATCATTCGAGGCCGTTATCGCGGCCGCCATTCCGGACGCGCCGCCGCCTATGATCACAACCGTATTCATATCATTCACCGCAGTGGTAAAGTATATCGTGCGCAACAGGCTCGTAAAACGCGCGGCATATCTCGTCGGAGTCCTTTGTTGAGCCGAGGATGCACATTATCTTCGCAAGCGCGGATTCCGTCGTCATGTCATACGCTTCGAGCACGTTCCGCCAGCCCTTGAGTCTGTGGCCGACGTTGTACACCGCAAGGTCCGAGCCTTCATTCTGCACCTGGGTGGTCATGATCATGACCTTGCCGCGGCCGATGGCGTTTATTACTACATCCAGAAACTTATCGTCGCCGTAGCTTGGCAGGCCGCCGACGCCGAAGGACTCGATAATAACCGCATCCTTGCGCTCTGCAAGGAACTCAAAAAGCTCAAAATCAATGCCGGGGATCATTTTTATAAGTCCGACATTGGTGTTAAGCTCGGTGCAGAACTGCGGCTTTTCAAGGCCTTCGGGTTTTATATACTGCATGAGCACCCCATCCTGAAGCGTCGCTATATAGGGGTAGTTTATGCTTGAGAATGCGGCGTAGGACTTCGACCTTGTTTTTCGCGCACGGGTGCCGAGTATAACGCGGCCGTTAAAAACAATGTTCACGCCGCACATATCGTCAGAGCAGGCGCAGGTGAAAGCGTCGAGCAGGTTCACCTTTGAGTCCGTGGATTCAAAATTTATAGGTTTCTGCGCGCCGGTGAGGATAACGGGCTTTTTAGAGCCGCGGATCATGTAGCTGAGCGCCGCGGCCGTGTACGCCATGGTGTCTGTTCCATGGCTTATTACAAAGCCGTCGTATTTATCGTAATTGTCGCGCACGCACTTTGTTATCTGCACCCAATGCGCCGGAGTCATGCTCGTGCTGTCCACATTAAAAAGCGAGACGCACTCGACCTCGCAGAGCTTTGATATTGCAGGAACGAGCGCCAGAAGCTCATCGGGCCGCAGCTGCGGCGAAAGCGCGTCGCCGCTTATCTGCGACGCTATCGTGCCGCCGGTTCCGATCATGAGTATTCTTTTCATTTGCGCTCGAACACCCCACTCTTGCCGCCGGTCTTTTTAAGAAGGCGGATATCCGTTATTTCAATATCGCGCTGCACGGCCTTGCACATGTCATACACCGTAAGCGCCGCAACGCTCACCGCGGTGAGCGCTTCCATCTCAACGCCCGTTGCGCCGGTGCATTTTGTCGTTGCAATGATCTCGACGCTGTGCCTTTCCTCGCACAGCGAGATGTCGATATCCACGCCGGATATCATGATCGGGTGGCACATCGGAATAATGTCCGACGTGCGCTTTGCGCCCATGATTCCGCCGACCTGCGCGACATTGAGCACGTCGCCCTTTTTCATGCCGCCGGTTTTTATAAGCTCGAAGGTCTCGGCATTGACAAGCACTCTGCCTGCCGCGACAGCCGTGCGCACGGTGTCCGCCTTTTCGGACACGTCCACCATTTTGGCTCTGCCGTTTTCGTTAAAATGAGTAAAATCAGCCATAACAGTCTCTCCTGAGTAATCGTTTCGTTTATTTTATCGCTTGGCCAAGGCAATGTCAACAATATCGGCAGTCCGTACCGTCAGGCTTCGCAGGCATCTTTTTTCAAATTTTGCTTTCGGCGCGTCTCATAGTTAAAACACAGGGAAAATGTATTAAGGAGGTAGCACTTTGAAAAAGAACACGAAAATTTTCGTCGGAGTTTTAGCTGCGGTACTTTTATTATCTGCATCCGTTGCATATCATAGAGCCGGTTAAAATCTACTGCTTCATCTATTTTTCGCAACAGATGCCCCTTGGGAACCAAGCTCTCTGTATCGACAATCTCTATGACACCATGATTCATTTTTCCGCGTTCCAGCATCTTTCATCACCCAGGACCATTTTATCATATAAATGCAAAAAAGCCCAGCCGTTGCTGGACTTTTTCGACAGACTGTAATTCCACAGCAATAATATGCTGTGGAATTTCAGTAATATGCTGTGGGATTCACTTCACATTATAAAATACATTATTGCTGCCGCCGCACCGCTGCCGATGAGCGTTGACAGTGCCGCGACAAGCGCCGTCGGGATCTTTTCGCTGCGCTGCATCGATCCGGTGTAGCTACCGGCTGCTCTGCGCGCCTCGCTCAGGAGCTGCGAGCGCGTCACTCCGGCGGTTTTCATATAGTCCTCGCGGACGATGAATATTGCCTCCTCGAACACCTTCGGATCCGGCGATTTTACGACGATCACGCGCTTTGCGACTCCCTTTACCACCTCTGTCGCCTCCCTGTTGTCGGTTTTCTGTTTGTAGTTTAACCGTCTGAGCATTATTTTATACCCTAAGCGCGCTCTTCGACGCGCACGGCAAGGACTGTCATGTCGTCGGAATATGTGCTGCTGTGCTCAGCTGCCTTGAGCGCATCGCGCGCAAGCTGCTTCATATCGTCGCCGCAGGAGGTCAGTATATCGCGCAGCCATGCATCGTCGTCATCTCCGACGACGCCGTCCGAGGCTATTATGGCAGTGTTTCCGGGCTTGAGCCGCATGCGCACGATATCCGGCTCGGCGCCGGCCGTTCCGCTTAGGCCCGGAGCGAAGCTTTCGCACTTTATCCTGCGTATGCCGCGGCTTGCACTGACGTAGCTTGGCGCAGCACCGTATTTATAAAAGCATGTTTCGCCGGAGAAAAGGTCTACACACATCAGATCAACAGTTGCAAAGCCCCAGTTATCGCCGCATTTGAGCAGCATGACCGAGTTGAGCGTTTTCATAGCTACGGCAGGGTCAACGCCTGCACGCAGGAAGCTTTCGAGTATCTCTATCACTCGGCGGCTTTCACTTGCCGCGGCCTCTCCGCAGCCCATTCCGTCGGAGAGAATAACGCACAAAACCCCTGCGTCGGTCTTGAAATAGGTTCCCCTGTCGCCGCTGACCTTCTCGCCTTTTTTCTTGAGCGCCGCAATGCCGACCGACACGGCAAGCGGCTCGGCTTCCATGAGCACGAGCTTTGCCTCGCTGTCGTTTTGACTTTTGAGCCTGCACAGACGAACGCCGAGCACACCCGACAGGCGTTCGAGGTAATCGTCCTGCTTTGTAAGGCGCGCGAGTGCTCCGCTTTCGATAACGGCGCGCAGCCTGCCGCGCGCATCTCGGTATACCGCCGCGTCCGCATCAATATCCAGCGACAGCAGATAGCGGATGAGCCGTCTCTCGGCAAGGTGGTCTGCGCCGTTTGTTCCGGCAAGCTCCTTTGACACCGAGCCGAGGATCTCCGCCATGTCCGAATACTGCCCCCACGCGGTATTGCGGCTCTCGCGCAGAGTTTCGGCAAACTGGCGGCGATATGCGGCCGCACGCAGCTCCGCGTTGACCGCCGTTACAAAGGCTTCCGGCGTTTTGCACTTTTCCGTGAAGCGGCGCGGAATATCGCCTATCTCCAGAGTGCCGCGGTCGAGCATCTTCAGCGTTGCGTCGTTCAGCGCGGACAGCGTGTCGATGTAATCCCGGTTCCAGCAGCGGTTTTTCTCCTTACATTTAAGGCACACGCTGTCTGCCGCGCGGTCGAACACCTTTGCAGGGTCTGCGTCGTTATACTGCTCCTCAACATTGCGTCGGACGATATCGTAAAGGCTGCCGTAAGCGTCGCTCAGGCTCATCACCTTGCGCGCAACGTATCGGCGCAAGCCCGATTCCCCGCTGCCTCCTATGACCGGCTGCACCATGGAGCCTGCCCGGCTTAAAAATCCAGAGGGCAGCAGAAGGAATATGACCGACGCCGCGAACACCTCGAACAGCGCGCCTGTCTCCTGCCTGAACGCCCACGCACATGCGACCGCAGCTGCATTTGCTATGATAAACGATAGTAAAAACAGCAGTCTGCCGTGGCGGTTGAACATGCCCGACAGCAGCCCGGCAAAGGCATAGGCCATTGTGTAAAACGGCATTCCGCCGGCCGTGAGATCCATCGCTATGCCGAACGCCGTTCCGATTGTGCAGCCCGTCATTATGCCGCAGCGCAGAGTGCAGGTCATGACGATAAGGACCGCAACAAGCCTCCCAAGTGATATTGCACCGAATATCTCGATCTGCGACACAGCCATGAGCAAAACCGCAGCGGTTATAAGCACGCTTCCGGCATAGCGCAGCTCCTCGGACTCGGTCGTGCGCTCCCTGCCGCTCATTGCCTCACGGAAGAACCAGCAGCCGCCGAACGAGAATACGGTTTCGATGAGCACGACAGCAGCCGCCGGCGCCTGAGTGAACACCGAGGTAAAGCTTGAAAGTATGCCGGTTGACAGCGCGGAAACGGCCGCCGTTGCAGGCGCGAACACGCTTTTTGACGCAAACTTTGTGTCCTGAAACGCAAAGCTTATCGTGTAAACAAGTACGATGGCGGCAAGATAGCGTATGCTGCCTGCAAGGCCGCAGCTGATTATGTAGCCGATCGCTGCGCCGATGAGGGCTGCAACGCCGTTCAGCCCTGCACCCGACGCCGCCACCGCCGCCATACCGAACGGCCCGGCCGCGCCGAGAAGGCGCGCCGACGCAAGCAGCACGCCTCCGATAAGATACACAACGGCGTATGCCGCGCTTATCACCTCCGGCGAGGTGCGCTCGGCCGTGCTTTTCGTTATCGCGTCCTTGATAGCCGCGATTGATCCTTTCATGTCCATTTTTATCCTCCGCAGTTTACATAAAGTAATAATAATTATACTTATGTAATTCTCCGAAGCGTGTCACTCGGTGCTGTTGAGAAATGTTATTTGCGCATGGGAAATGCGCGAAAATGATTTCGGTTAAAAAAACAGGTACGGTCTTTCGATCGTACCTGTTTTGGATACTAAGCTTGGATCACTGCTTTGCAGCGTCTTCCTTGCCGGCCTGAAGAGCCTTCATGTTGCCGGGCAGGAACTTTGCCTTGCGCTCGCCGAGCTCGATGCGGATCGCTTCGCTCATCTTCTCGTCGTCAACGACGGGAGCCTTCTGAAGCAGTGCGCCGAGGATAGCAACGTTTGCACCCTTGGGGTTGCCAACGCTTTCAGCAATGCGGTTTGCGTCGCAGTAGACGACCTTGATGTCGGTGCGCTCTGCCTTGCGGTCGATCAGAGAGCTGTTGATAACCAGAACGCCGCCGGGCTTAACGTGAGCCTCGAACTTGTCCAGAGAAGGACGGTTCATGGCGACAACGACGTCTGCCATGTCAACCAGAGGAGAAGCAACGGGATCGTCGGAAACGATAACCGAGCAGTTTGCGGTACCACCGCGCATCTCAGGGCCGTAGGAAGGCAGCCAGGAGACATGCTTGCCGTCGAGCATGCAAGCCATTGCAAGGAACTTACCGATCAGGAGCATGCCCTGACCGCCGAAACCGGCGAATATAAACTCTTTTTTCATATTATTCGGCCTCCTTGTCTTTCTTAACACCGAGAGGATAGTAAGGAATCATATTCTCTTCGAGCCACTTCATAGCCTCGATCGGGCTGAGACCCCAGTTGGTGGGGCAGGTGGAAAGAACCTCTATCAGGCAGAAGCCCTTGCCCTGCATCTGATAGGTGAATGCCTTTTTGATGGCCTTCTTGGTCTTCATGATGTTTGCGTTGTTGTTGACAGCGCAGCGCTCGATGTAGTAAGAGCCGGGGATGGTCGAGAGCATCTCTGCAACGCGGATAGGTGCGCCGCACCATGCCTCGTCACGACCCTTGGGGGAAGTGGTGGTCTTCTGGCCAACAAGGGTGGTAGGAGCCATCTGGCCGCCGGTCATGCCGTAAATGGCATTGTTGACGAAAATGGTGCAGATGTGCTCGCCGCGGTGTGCAGCGTGGACGATCTCAGCAGTACCGATGGAAGCGAGGTCGCCGTCGCCCTGGTAGGTGAATACGAGGGTATCCTTGCCGACAACGCGCTTTGCGCCGGTTGCAACTGCGGGTGCGCGGCCGTGTGCGGCTTCGTACATATCGCAGTTAAAGTAATCATATGCAAATACGGAGCAGCCGACAGGTGCTACGCCGATGACCTTACCTTCTTCGATAACGCCTTCCTTTTCGAGCTCCTCAATGGACTCTGCTACCAGGCGGTGGATAATGCCGTGGTTGCAGCCAGGGCAGTAATGGAAAGTCTTATCGGTAAGGAGTTTAGTTCTCTCAAATACTACGGACATTTATTTACCCTCCTTCATGCTCTTGATCTTTGCAACGATCTCGTCGGTGGTGGGCATCTGGGAGCCGCAATGGCCGAAGAAATCAATGGGCTTTGCGCCGTTGACAGCGATCTTAACGTCTTCGATCATCTGGCCTTCGTTCAGCTCTACGTCGAGAACTGCCTTTACGCCGTCAGCATTGGCTGCTTCTGCAACAGCCTCGTACGGGAACGGCCATACGGTGATGGGACGTACCAGACCGACGTTGATGCCTTCTGCCTTGAGCTGATCAATAGCAGACTTTGCGATACGAGCAACAGTGCCGAATGCGGTGATAATGTACTCTGCGCCTTCGCAGTTGTAGTTTTCCCACATCTTCTCGTTCTTGGTGACCTCAGCGTACATTGCCTGCAGGACTGCGTTGTGCTCGGAAAGGGACTCGGTGTCGATGTAAATGGAGTTGATGACGCCGCGCTTCTCGGGATCGTCGCCGGGCTTCCAACCGGTGCAGGCCCAAGGCTTCTTCTCGGGATCGATCTTGAACTCGACCATCTCGGGCATCTCAACAGGCTCCATCATCTGAGCGATGATGCCGTCTGCGATGAACAGTACGGGGATACGGTACTGCTCTGCCTTGTCGTATGCGAACATCATGATGTCAACTGCTTCCTGTACGGAGGAGGGTGCGTAGGTCAGCAGGTGGTAGTCACCGTTGCCGCCGCCCTTGACAGCCTGGAAGTAGTCGCCCTGGGAAGCCTGAATGTTGCCGAGGCCGGGGCCGCCGCGCATTACGTTCAGGATAACGCAGGGAAGCATTGCACCTGCGCAGTAGGAAATGCCTTCCTGCTTCAGGGATATACCGGGGCTGGAGGAGGAAGTGATCGCACGGGCGCCGGTGCCGGCTGCGCCGTAGATCATGTTGATTGCCGCGACTTCGGACTCTGCCTGCAGGAAGCAGCCGTTTACATCGGGATCAAACATACGAGCGGACATGTATTCAGGAATCTCAGTCTGCGGGGTGATGGGATAGCCGAAGAAATAACGAGCGCCAGCTCTGATGGCTGCCTCTGCAATAGCTTCGCTACCCTTCATAAGAGTTTTTGCCATTATAATTTCCTCCTTAATCCTTCTCGATGTGGATTACCACGTCGGGGCAAGTGCGTGCGCAGGATGCGCAGCCGATGCACTCTTCAGGTTTTACAACCTCTGCCGGGTGATAGCCTTTTGCGTTGATTTTTGCCTTGGAAAGTTCAATGCAACCCTTGGGGCAAGCTCTTGCACAGAGACCGCAGCCCTTGCACAGGTTCTCATTGATGGTTACCTTTACCATTTTGCTACCTCTTTTCTTTATTTTTGCTTTTTGCTAATTTATTTAAATCCGCATAAAGCGGGGTCGCGCAAATCAATGCTTGAAATTTTTCTGCGGATCGACCGTGTGCAGTCCGTATTTAATATACGAATCCCAATCACGGTGCATGTACACATCTATGGGGATGGGCTTGCCGATATACTTCGGATCGTGCCCTTCGGAAAGGAACTGTTCAAGCAGATCCTTTTTGCCTGTCGTATATGCCACGGGGATACCCGTCCTGTCGGAGACTTCCTTGAGCATCTTGTATCCGTCGCGCAGCTCCTCGACGCTTGTTTCCGTTGCAAGGTTTGCGTTGTTGATCATGCCTGTTATCTGGAGTCTTGAATGTGCCTGCATTCCCTCCTGAAGTCTTATGAGCTTCTCAACCGTGCCGGAAAGCGGTCTGCGGATATTGACGACGTTGAGCACCTCGAGCGAGCCCGGCTCAAGATCGACGAAATCCTGATGATATCTGCCGAGCGCCGTTGCGCCGACATCATCTCCGCCGACGTCGAACACTACCGTGTCCCATTCAAGGACGAAGGCCGAAGCGACCTCCGCCGGAAGCGAGAGCGTTTCGATACCGGAGCATGCGTAGTTAGGAGAGACAAGCCTTATCTCCTTCTGCTCGACCATCTTGCCGCGCTCGGTAAGTCTGAAATATGTGTTGACCATATCAAGGTCTATAAGTTCTGTCCTGTCTCCGCGTGCGGCGGCCTGCATTGCGAAGTTCAAAGCAAGCTCGCTTTTGCCGCTGCCGTAGTTGCCGATGAGGACTTTAACGTTTTTCATCGCCGGTAACCTCCGTTCATTATATGAACGCATTCAATTGTTTATATTGTAGCATCATGCAATTTTTCCGTCAACAATTCTGCTTGTTAATTTCAAGATAATTGTACTTAATAATTCACAAAAATTCTGCATATTTTTTGTGGATTTAGTCAAATGAAATATTTTCTTAAAAGTTTTGAGCTGAAATCAGTGCATTTTTTGCTTCCAGTTTGCTATTTTGCATCGGCAAGCGCGAAAATGCAATTTTGGCATGCTTTCAGATATTTTGATGCTTAAAATGTGCAGACACAGTTTTGTCTGTATCTGCACATTTTATCGTCGAATGCACTATTGAAGCATTCCGTATTTAATTTTAATGCGCCTGAGTTTGGAAAGCACGGGCTTTTGCAGCAAAAGCAGGAACACAACGGTTCCCGATGCATGGATAAGATTGAACGTAAATCCGGAGGCATACATTGCAAGCAGCGCCTTCCAGCTCATCTCCTGCGAGTACATAAGAAGCGAGCCTGTGTCGAGCAAAACGCCGTAGATAATAAGCACGGAGAAGAAACCGTATATCAGCAGCGGAGCCGTTTTCACTTCCCTGTCGCGGAACAAAATTCCGGCAAAAAAGCCCACCAGGCCAAAGCCGAACATCTGCCACGGCGTCCACGGCCCCTGGCCGAAAAACATATTTGATATAAGCCCTGCCGCGGCGCCGGTGATAAATCCGGCCTCGGCATTGAACGCAACGGCCGTGAGTATGACAATGGCGCACACGGGCTTAAACTGCGGTGCCCAATAGAAAGCCACTCTTCCTGCCACAGCAAACGCCGTCATGACCGCAAGCAGCACTATCTCGCGCACCTGCGGCCGCCGTCCCTCAAAGCGAGCAAAAAACGGCAGCATTGCAAGCAGTATGATGATGACCGACGTTAGGTAGTATTTCCGGCTGCTCCACAGCCATGTTTCGACCGCGATTGCGGCGGCCGAAAGCACGATCACCGCAAGCGCCACGGTCACGCGGCTTTTTTTCACTGTTTGAGGCATTCGATCACCTCCCCGGTGAGGACCGCGTTTTCAATCATGCCGCGGCTGAGCCTGGCAGCCGCCGTAGTGTAAAAGAAATTGCCGGAGAAAAACTTGCGCGGTGCGCTCCGGCAGACAATTTCACCGCGAAACAGCAGGGCGCAGCGATCGGCGCATTGCGCGCAGAACTCGATGTCGTGGCTTACGAGGAATATGGTTTTGCCCTCGGCCTTGAGACGGGACAGAAGCTCGCCGAAGCGGCGCTTAAACTCACCGTCCATTCCCTTTGTCGGCTCGTCAAGAAGCAGCACGTCGGGCGCGGTAAGCAGCACTTTTCCGAGTGCAAGGCGCTGCTGCTCGCCGCCGGATATATCAAACGGGTGGCGCGAAAGCACGCCTTCAAGCTCCAAAAGCTCCGTGATCTGCAAAAGCAGCGCCTCTTCCGGATCAAGCTCTTTTAGCTCGTCGAGCACCGTGTCCTTAACGAAAAGCTCGCGCGGATCCTGCGGCAGCGCCGCCACACGCGCACCATAGGTCTTTACCTTGCCGCGATATGGTTTTAGCCTTCCCGACAGCAGACCGGCAGTTGTGCTTTTGCCCGAGCCGTTGCCGCCGAGGAGCGCGAAAATTTCGCCCTTATTAAGTGTGAGGCTAAGTCCGCGCAGAATATCCGGTGCGTTTTTTTCATATCTGAACCAGCAATTTTTCAGCTCCGCCGCCAACTCCGGGTTAGGCTCGGCAGACGGCTGAGCCGCTTTTACGGAAGCGTGCGTGCGCGATGCGATAAACGCCCTTGCATCGCTCACGGTGAGCGGTGCGTCGCCCTCGCCGTCAACGGCCGCAAATATCTGCACAGCAGCCGGCATAGACTCGAAAACAGCTCTGTTTTTCACCTGCATTACCGTTTTTTTCGGTTCGCCGAAGGCTATGAGCTGTCCCTCGTCGAGCACGGCGAGCATGTCTGCCATCGGCAGCGCTTCCTCAAGGCGATGCTCGGTCAAAATAACCGTCAGGCCGAGATCCTCGCTCATTTTGCGAAGAGTGCCGAGAAAGTCGGCCGCCGCAATGGGGTCGAGCTGACTTGTCGGCTCATCGAGGATCAGCACATCCGGCCGCAGCACGGCAGCGGACGCCAGGTTTATAAGCTGCTTCTGACCTCCGGATAGCTCCGCGACGTTTTTTTCAAACAGCTCGTCTAATCCGAAATAGCTTGCCATTTCAGCAACCGCAAGGCGCATTCTTGCCTGATCCCAGCCGAGACTTTCGGGTCCGAAGGCAAGCTCGTGGAATACCTTGTCGGTGACTATCTGATCATCCGGGTGCTGAAAAACAAAGCCGATTCTCCGTGCCTGCTCGGCCTGGCCGACAGCATCGAGCGCTTTGCCGAAAAACAGCACCTCGCCCTCGGCCTTGCCGTGGTCGGCAAGGCAGGTCTTGAGCCTGCGCAGGAGCGTACTCTTTCCGCTGCCGCTGGCTCCGCAGATAAGCGTGATCCTGCCCTCGGGTATCGACAGCGTTATACTGTCAAGCGCAGGCTTATTCTCGTTTGGATATGTAAAGCTCAGATCGCGGATCTCAAACGCCGCCATACCAGGGCCTCCTTTGCATCAAAAAGCTGCGGCAAAAAGCACAGAAGCGCAAACGCCGCCATCCCGAGCGCCGGTATGCCGCCGAAGCCGCTTATTATTACCGACGGGAAATAGCGCGCGTATATGCCGCCGCTGACGACGCACGCTGCCGTCACACCGACGGCGAAAGCGCACAAAACCATCGTCACAGCGTCGCGCGCCGTGAATCTGTACAGCGAAAAGCTCGTGCGCCGGGCAGCGCCGTAGCCGCGGCTTTTCATTGAGTTTGCCGCGGTAAGCGAGCTTTCAAGCGCCCATGTCAGCGTGACCGACAAAACCTTCATGCTGTTTTTTACGCGGCGGATAAATCCGCCCTGAGCGCTGCCCTGCCCTATCTGCGCACGGGCAGCATCGATGCTGCGAATTTTTCGTCCGAACTTCGGCACGAACCGCAGCGCCATTGACAGCAGCAGCGAAACCGACGGGCTGAGTCTGCCGAACAGGCACAGGAGCTTATCCGACGTCATGACGACGTTAAAGCACTCAAACCACAGTATCACCGCGCTGAACATCACCGATGCGTAAAAGCCGAAGGTCAGAGACTCTTTCGTTACGGCGTTGCCGTTTGACAGATAAAAAAGCGGTGTCACACCTGCGTGGTTAAAAAGTGCATTGAGAACCGACATGAAAATGAGAAACGGCACAAGATAGATAAGCGTTTTTCCAAAATGCCGCGCGCCTTTGAGGATGCAGACATAGCCTGCCGCGGCGGCAAGGCTTATTATAAGCAGCACCGGATGCATGTAAAGCATCGTCAGTGTGATCACGGCGGCGAAAAAGACAAAGCTTGCCGCCGGGTGGAGCTGCGAAAATGCGTCGTTCATGCTCAGGCCACCATACTTCCGCCGACGTCCGCGCCAAGGTCGCAGGTATAGCGCCACCTGATCACGTCGCCGTCCTGCACCGCATAGCGGCTGCATCCGTAGTTTGGAAACCATCCGTTGACGCTGTACATCCAGCCGGAAAGCTCGCCGCAGTCAAACTCATACAGATTGTGTATTCCCTCGACATAGGCGCTGTTATAACCCGGAGTGAACGTTGCTTCAAGGTGGATATTATTCTCGCGGCAGACGCGCTGCAAAACATCGAATACAGACTCTCCCTCGGAAAACTCAACCGTGACGGCATTTAGCACCACTCCGTCCGTCGGAAGCACATCGAGCTTTGCCGGGTCAAGGTCGGAGAGATTGTTAAGTATCGTTGTGCAGTCGATCGATATCGTGCAGTGCAGCTTTTTGCTCGTGTCAACATTCGATTTATCAGGCTCGACCGGCTCGGGCTTGCCTGCAGGCACCGGGTCGGTACCGTACTTGTCCTTCTCGGTTCGGCTTCCGTCGGAGAGCTTTGCGGTATTGCTCGGTTCGGGTGTCGGCTCGACCTCATCGGCGCGGATAACGTACGAAAAAACGTCCGCGCTGATCTTGAAGCTCAGCGTGGTTTTATCGCCGCCGGTAACGGACGCAGCGCACAGCTTTTTGCCGTCTGCATCATAAACGCTCGCGGAAATAGCATCCCACTTATCATTGAGTGTGACCGAAAGCGTCGGCAGAAAGCCGAAGCTTTTGTCGCTTTTAAGCGTGATCTCAACGCTGCCATCGGTTTTTTCCGTTATCGCCACAGCCATGCACAGATCCTGCGGATTCGTTACCTCAGTGCCGGGAACCGTCCATTTATAGCTTATCTCGCCGCTTTTTCCGCATATTGAAGCGATCTCGCCGCTGTCACGCAGCTGCGAAAAAACATCTTTTGTTATAACGCCGTCTTCGCCGAGGTCAATGTCCCCGGCGAAGTTTACGGCTTCCGCGTTCTTCATGCAGCCTGCAAGCAGGCTGCATATCATAAGAACGAGAAGGATAAGTGCAATTGATCTTTTTTTCATTTTTATGCCGCTGCGCGGTAGATAAACGTTACGATCTCGGCACGGGTGCACACTGCGCCGGGACGGAAGCTTCCGTCGGCAAAGCCAAGCGTAACGCCGTTATCGGCAGCCCACATGACTGCATCGTAATAGAATGCGCCGGTGTTGGTGACGTCTGTGAAGCCGTGTGCCTGATCGGCCTTCGGAGTGTCCATATAGCGGTGCAGGAAGGTAACTGCCTGTGCGCGGGTGCAGGTCGCATTCGGAGAGAACGTGGTTTCGGTCGTACCCTTTGTTACGCCCTCTTCGGCAGCCCAAGTGATAGCATCGATATAATTCTTATCGGTGACGTCCGCAAACTTGCAGCTGCCGCTTACCTCGGGACTTCCGGCAAGGCGGTAAAGGAAGGTTACTATCTGCGCGCGGGTGCAGGGCACATTGGGAGCAAACTCGTCCGCGCTGAAGCCGCGCACGATATTATTTGCGCTGCCCCACAGGGTCGCTTCGTAGTAATAGTCCGTTTCTTTCACGTCGGCAAAGCCATTTGCAGCCCTTACGCTTACCTTGCATACGGCAGGAATTATTGCGTTATTCTCTGCCGTAGCGACAACGCAGTAATCCCCTGCCTTTGCAAAGCTGATGCTGTACTCGCCGTTTCCTTTTGATACTGCCTTGAAGCCCTCTGCCTCGGTCTTGAGATCGGCCGTGTATGCCTTGAGCTGAGCTTTATCATAGCCTTCAAACTTCGGGCTCCAGTTTTCGTCATAGCCGTTCTGAGCTATGAGCTTTACGGAAGCTGCGGCATAGGTCTCGCAATCGAAGGCCGGTGTTTCAAAATAGGAATATGCGTCGTTATTGGGATAGGAATTTGCGTTTATGTAGGCATAGACGTGCTGCCCTTGGCCGACCTTGTCGCCGAGGCCCATTGCCATCTTGTCATCGACAAAATAGCCGAAGTTGCCGCTCTCGTCACCCCAGAGCTTTGTGATGTATGCGCCGTAGTCGCCGGTTGCGGATGCATAGCCGGCCGCCGCGCCGCCTTCATAATACTGCTCGTGCGTGGCATACATGACCTCGTCGATATCGATCGAGCCGTCATTATTGCGATCGTATGCGTTTACGGCAGCGTAGCTAAGCTCAACGCTGCCCTTGTCGGCAATGCTGACGAGCACATCCTCGCTCGTGCGAGTGGAAAGGCAGAAGATATTGCCGCTGTCGTTTTTATAATAGAGATTGCCGTTATCGTCGGCAACGAGGCTTGCAATGCAGTACTGCTCATAGCCTTTTGCGTCGTAAAGCTCGATAAGCTCGGTCTTGCTGACATCGTCGGCCTTGACCTTGATGAGCGAAACGCCGCCGGGATCCATATTATAGGTGCTGTAGAAATACAGATAACCGGTGCTCTTGAGATATGCCGTTGACAGGAGCATCTCGCACTGGGGATAGCCGAGCATGTCAACGTGGTTTACGACCTCAAGGGTGTTCTTATCGGCAATGACGAAGCTGCCCTTGGAGCCGCTGTCGGATATGCCGCTGCCCGCGCCGAAGTAGACATAGTTGCCAAACACAACGGGAGTAGACGTGCTCTGAGCGTTGAACGAAACGGTTTTAAGATCGCTTATCGCGCCGCTTTCGGCATTCACCGACGCGCTGCACAGATAGCCGCCCTTGGTGGTGAAATACACCTTGCCGCCGTCAACGGTGATGCTGCTGCGCGCATCGCCGCAGCCTGCAAGCTCGACGGAGGAAACGGGCTTAACTTCCTCGTTTTCCGCATAGGTCTTTTTGAACACGAGCAGCGAGCTTGTGCCCTTGGTTCCGTTTTCGCCGTCGTCGGTGGCTACGACTACATAGCTTCCGACCTCGGCTGCGCCTGCCCAGTAGAATCCGCCCTTAACGGTGTAGCTCCACAGCAGCTTTCCGGTTGCGGTATCGACGCAGACGAAGTTTGCGTCCTTAGCCTCGCCGTTCCAGAAGCCGGTGTACGCCTTACCGTCGGCGCAGAGCACGGGCGAAAGAGCCTGACCGGCCAGCTCGTCGCTTACGCTCCACTTGCTCTCAAGCGTTTTTGCGTCGAAGGCCTCGAGCGTGCCCTTGCCGAGCGGCGCGATTATCTTGTCGCCGTTAACGACGGCAGGAGTATAGCCGTAGCTGGGAGATGAGCTCATATTTCCGCTTGCGATGATCTCGCCGTTTTCAAAGCTGAGCTTATTGATGGTCGTTCCGACCATGACGATAACACCGTCGTCGGCAACAGTCGGAACGCTGGGAGCGTTCATCCAGTCCGTGCCAAGCTTATTTGCCCACTTGAGCTCGGTGTCGGAAGCGTCGGCCGGTGTCTCTGCGGACACGGTGTCGGCAAACGCGGCAGTGCCGGGCATAACGAGGCTCAGCACCATTAAAAGAGCCAGAAGCAGGCTCAGTGATCTTTTCTTCATAGTTATCCTCCAAGTAAGTTTAGTTTATCGTCTTTCGCAGCCGCCCTACTCGTAGGTAATGTTGAGCGTCCATGCGTCCTCGCGCATATATCCCACCTCCTTTGGATTTCAAATGCGCTTTTGCGGCAAGTCTTCCGGCTCATGGGTCATTCTCGGGCGCGCCTTCCCATAAAAACAGTGGCGTCTGCGCCCTCGTCGCCATTCACGGCAGCGGGACTGCTTCGGATTTGCACCGAATTCCTTGTTAGGCCGCGTTGAGCGGCACCGCAAGGCACACTTGATTTAACCATATTATTATATCAGCATTATCGTTTCCGCACAACAGAAAACGCCCTTTTTCGCCAAGGAAAAAGGGCGCAAAATTCAGTTTTGATCGTCGGCAAATTTTCCCGTGTTGATCTCTCCCCCGTTTTTGACCGTATCGGTCAATTCGGCGTCGGGGATAATGCCGAAGAATATTTTTTCCGCCTCATCGGGGCTTACATTGCTGCAAAACAGATTGAAAAAATACTCGTTATCCGTCAACAGGAATTCGATCTCGCCGTCCTCGTGGCTTATCCTGACGACCTTATAGCCGTTAAGCTCGATATGCGTTGTTTCGTTCGGTGACGAGATATCGTTCCTTAAGTCACTGGGCATAAGCTCAAAGCAGAGCGACGACACGGTGCTTGCCGAGTACAAGGACTTCAAGGTCACGCAGGGCATGGTGAACTTCCAAAAAGGAAACCGGCTATAACGGCAGCGTTGACGATGCGCTGATGACCGATGAGTTTGACCAATACTATAACGACCACCGCGCGCAGCTTTTGAAGGAGCATCAAAGCGACGTGAAATATTACAGCTGACGGCGTTGCATCGGCATGTATGTTTTGATATAATCCAAGAAAGCAAGGAGGTAACGCCATGAATAAAATATGCCCGTACTGCGGCGGTGAGCTGCTGACAGGATACATTCAAAGCCGCGACGGCGTTTGCTGGAGCGAAAAGAAAAAGCTTGTGTCCGCTCTGCCGGGGCTTGCAAAGGATGAACTGTATCTTCCCGATGGGCACATCGGAAAAGAGGTCACGGCGTTAAACTGCCCGAAATGCCGCGTTATACTTATAAATTACGAGGATTATCCCTATGACCACCCGATATTTCACAAGAATGATAAGGCATAAAAAATCCGCCCCGTGGGGCGGATTTTTCATACCTAAAATTATTCTATGCCGGTCACGGTATAGCCCTGATCGACAACGGCCTGCTTCAAGGCACTGTCGGCAACTGCTTTTTCCAGAGTTACCACTGCGGTTCCTGCGGTGTGGCTGACCTCGGCAGACTTTACGCCGTCGAGCGCTTCAAGAGCCTTTTTAACGTGCATCTCGCAATGATTACACATCATGCCTTCGATCTTAATGGTCTTTTCCATTTGTTTTGTCTCCTTTTTGATTGGTGTTTTTAATTTTTTGCGGAGCTTGTGATCTCTGCTCGGGTCGTGCATTTTGAAAAGATTCAGGCGCAGAGCGTTTGTCACTACGCTGAAGCTTGAAAGACTCATTGCTGCCGCGGCAAACATCGGGTTGAGCTGCCAGCCGAGCACACTTATAAACACGCCGGCGGCCAGCGGAATGCCGATGATGTTATAGATAAACGCCCAGAACAGATTTTCGTGAATGTTCCGCAGCGTTGCGCGGCTGAGGCGGATAGCGGCCGGAACATCGGACAGGCGGCTTTTCATCAGCACCACGTCCGCAGCGTCGATCGCAACGTCGGCTCCCGCTCCGATCGCGATGCCTATATCCGCGCTCGTGAGCGCCGGAGCGTCGTTCACGCCGTCGCCGACCATGATGACTTTTCCCTTTTCCTTGAGTCTGCGGATGACGCTCTCCTTACCGTCGGGAAGTACGCCGGCAATCACCTCGTCCACGCCGGCTTTTGCGCCGATAGCCTTTGCCGTGCGCTCGTTATCGCCGGTGAGCATAACAACGTGTATGCCCATGTTTCGCATCTGCTCTATGGCCTGCGGACTGTCGTCCTTTATGACATCGGCAACGGCGATTATGCCGATAAGCGCTCCGCCGCGTGCAAAAAGCAGCGGAGTTTTCCCTTCCTCGGACAGGCGCTCGGCTCTTTTTGCCGTTTCATCGGGCACGGCTATCTGTCCGCTTATGAATTTGAAGCTGCCGCCGAGAAGCTCCGCTCCGTCAAGCGACGCGGTAAGTCCGTTTCCGGGCAAGGCTTCAAAGCGCTCGACCTCAAAAGCCGTGAGACACTCCTGCTCTGCCCTTTGAGTTATCGCGCGAGCTAAGGGATGCTCGCTTTTTTTCTCGAGCGCGTAGGCTGCGGACAAAAGCTCGGTTTCGCTTATGCCGCCTGCCGGGATAAGATCCGTAACGCGCGGCTCGCCGCGGGTTATGGTTCCTGTCTTATCAAGCGCAACGATCTGCGCCTTTCCCGTTTCCTCGAGCGATACCGCAGTTTTGAACAGAACGCCGTTTTTTGCACCCATTCCGTTGCCGACCATGATGGCAACAGGCGTTGCAAGGCCGAGGGCACAGGGACAGCTTATAACGAGCACCGAAATGCCGCGCGCCAGTGCAAAGCCAACCGTTTGACCGGCTATGAGCCATGCGGCAACGGTTATCGCAGCTATCGTAATGACCGCCGGCACAAATACGCCCGAGACCTTGTCAGCGACCTTTGCGATCGGCGCTTTAGTTGCGGCAGCGTCGCTCACCATGCGGATGATCTGAGAAAGCGTCGTATCCTCGCCGACGCGCGTCGCCTTGCAGCGGATAAAGCCCGAGCGATTCATCGTTCCGGCCGAGACCTGACTTCCGGTCGCTTTGTCAACGGGGATGCTCTCGCCGGTGAGCGTCGATTCATCGACGGCACTGCTGCCGTCGATCACCATACCGTCAACCGGGATGCTCTCGCCGGGGCGCACGAGGAACACGTCGTCCTTTGCGACCTGCTCGATCGGCACGGTCATTTCCGCGCCGTTTCTTTCGACCGTTGCGGTTTTGGGCGCAAGCTTCATTAAGCTTTTGAGCGCATCGGTGGTCTTGCCCTTTGAGCGCGCTTCAAGCATTTTTCCGAGCGTGATGAGAGCAAGTATCATGGCCGCCGACTCAAAGTAAAACTCGTGCATATAGCTCATAACTGCCGCCGCATCGCCCTTTACCTGAGCATCGGTCATGGCAAACAGCGCAAACGTGCTGTAGCCGAAGGCCGCCGTTGCGCCCAGCGCGACAAGCGCATCCATATTAGGCGCGCGGTGCCACAGGCTTTTGAAGCCGCTGATGAAAAACTTCTGGTTTATGACCATTATTACGATCGTAAGCAGCATCTGCAAAAGGCCCATAGCCACATGGTTTCCGTCAAAAAAGCCCGGCAGAGGCCAGCCCCACATCATGTGCCCCATGGAAACATACATGAGCACGATCAAAAAGCCGAGCGACGCTATAAGCCGCTTTTTCAGAACCGGCGTTTCTCTGTCTCTGAGCGCATCCTCATCGGCAGACTTTCTTGCGATCGGCTCCTGCCTGCCCTTAGGCGAGGCATCGTATCCCGCCGCGCGGACTGCCGCTATTATATCTTCGGCAGTGGCTGTTCCTTCGACTCCCATTGAATTTGTCAGCAGGCTGACCGAGCAGGAGCTTACGCCCTTAACGCCCGACACCGCCTTTTCGACTCTCGCCGAGCAGGCGGCGCAGCTCATGCCGGTAACTGTGTATTGCTCCATTGTTTTTATAACACCTTCTTTTATTTCATAAGCTTCTGCAATGTCGCAACAAGCTCGTCTATGACCTCATCCTTGCCCTCGCGGATATCTCTTGCGACGCAGCCCCGGATATGGCTGGCCAGCAGCTCCTTGTTAAAGGCATTGACAGCGGCGTTCACCGCAGCAGACTGCGTCAGAATATCCGCGCAGTAAGCGTCCTTTTCGAGCATTCCGCGAATCCCGCGGATCTGCCCCTCGATACGGTTAAGTCTGTGTATCAGTTTTTTTCGCTCTTCCTCCGAGCGCTTTGTCGTTTTGCCGCAGCATGCACACATTTCTTTGTCAGGCATTGTTAAGCCTCCTTCTATACCCCGTGGGGGTATTATATACCCTATAGGGGTATATGTCAACAGTACCATCGGTTAACAAGGGCAAATACGCCTGACAGCGTGCCTTTTCGGCGCTTTTTGTCCTTTTCGCCTTGACGGGCGTCAGCCCGCCTGCACCTCAAAAAACAAAAATCACTCGAAAATTCATCGCTGACAGGTGCAAAGCAGTTTTGCCGGAGCAGAAATGCGGACAGACAAGGAAAGACCCGAAGAGAATACTTGCTGTATTGTCAAGGGGCTTGACGCGGTATGGGCGTATTTCTGCCCGTCAAAACCGTGTCTGTCCTTGTCAACCGATGGTACGATCAAAAAACATGAAAACGGTGCAGCCCGTATGGACTGCACCGCAAAAATACGATCTATTCAATTTATATTCTGCGCGGAAAGCAAAAATATATTTGCTTTACTGCTTCCACCTTTTGCAGCGGTTTGCTATGCGCTTTTTCCGTCGCGCGTTATGTATGATAAAGTACGCGGCCAGCAGCACGACAACGGCACACATGCAGACGATCGCATATGTATCAACGCTGCCCTGCGTTTTGGCCTGGAGCCACAGCGAGTCGGTAAAGCGGCTGGTATCCTCGGAAAGATTAATGAACGCGCGGCCGTTTGCAAGCGTTTCCTCCGTAGGGTACGCGATCTCGCTTGAGGCGGTCTCCGGATCCATATACTGCTTTGCTTCGGATATCGGCGTTGAGTAGCCGAGATAATCGAGGTTCTCGCCCGATATCTCGGGGTCGCACAGGAAGTTTATATATGCCTCGGCTGCGGCCTTGTTCTGGCAGCCCTTGGGGATGCAGGCAGCGTCGATAAAGAGGTTAAAGCCCTCCTTCGGGAAATAGAAGCCGAGGTCGGGATTTTCCTGCTGCATGAGCAGATAGTCACCCGCGTAATATGGCGCTATCCACGCCTCCTCACGCTCCATCTTGCTGAAGATCTGATCCATGACATAGTCCTGCACGAGCGGCTTCTGCTCGATGAGCTTATATGTCGCCGAGCGTAGCTCATCCTGATCCTCGCTGTTTATATCAATGCCCAGCAGCAGCTCGGCTATCGCAAACGCGTCGCGCGGATTATCGAACATGAGTATCTTGCCGGAATACTTTTCGTTCCACAGCAGATCCCATGAGCCGATATCGCTCTCGGAAACGTACTTTTTGTTGTAGATAACGCCGACTGTACCCCAAGTGTACGGCACGGAGTATTTATTCTCCGGATCGTAGGACGTGTTTTTATACGCCTCGTCAACGAGTGCGTAGTTCGGGATATTCGAATAGTCAAGCTCTTCGAGCATATCCTCGGCGATAAGGCGCGCTATCATATAGTCCGAGGGGATGATAACGTCGTAGGTACTGCCGCCGGTCTTGAGCTTGGTGTACATGGTCTCGTTTGAATCGAAGGTCATGTAGTTTACCTTTATGCCGGTTTTTTCGGTGAAGGCCTTGTTGACGTCAATATATCCGTCGGTCCCGTCGGATATGTACTGCCCCCAGTTATAGACGTTTATCGTCACGTCACCGGCCTTCGCCTGAACGGGCAGCATTGTGAATATCATGATCGCGCACAGCAGCAGCGGTACTATTCTTTTCATGCGCCCACCTTCTTTCCGCGGCGGAACGCACGGCGATTTTCGCGCGAGCGCTTTGCGTCGCGCTCCTGCAGGAGATTCATGAGCACCATGACTATGAGTATCGCGGCAAACAGCAGCGTAAACAGCGCATATATCTTCGGCTGGAGCGGCTTTTTGGTGTAGTTATATATCTCCACCGGCAGCGTGACAAATCGCGGACCGTAAACAAAATAGCTGATGACAAAATCGTCAAGGCTCATGGTGAAGGCCATGAGAGCGCCGGAAACGATGCCCGGCGTTATCTCGTGGATAACGACCTTGTAAAACGCCTGCCACGGCGTGCAGCCGAGGTCGAGCGCCGCCTCGCGCAGGTTCGGATCCATCTGCTTGAGCTTCGGCATTACAGAGAGTATTACATACGGCAGATTGAAGGTTATGTGCGCAATAAGCAGCGTTGCAAAGCCGAGGATGTTGTTTATCTTCATCATCGTTCCGACGAAGGCAAACAGCAGCGCAAGCGATACGCCGGTGACGATCTCGGGGTTAGTCAGCGGAATATTCGTAACGCCCATCGTGAAGCGGCGAAGACGCGGCCCCATCGAGTGAATGCCGAGGGCTGCGCAGGTGCCGAGGATGGTTGCGAATATCGAGGACAAAAGCGCAACGATAACGGAGTTTAACAGCAGCGGCAAAAGAACGCTGTCGCGGAAAAGCTCCTTGTAGTTATCAAAGGTGAAGCTCTTGAAAACGGCAATATCCATGCCGCTGTTAAACGAGCCTACTGCAAGAACTATCATCGGGATGTACAGGAACAGCAGCACGATGACAGTAAAGACCTTGTTGAAATTCTTCACAGCGTCACGACCTCCTCTTCCTCATCGCCGAATCGGTTCATGACCCCGATGCAGATGAATATCATCACCATGAGTATAAGGCTCAGAGCAGCGCCGAGGTTCGGGTTGTAAGCGGTCTTGAACTGGCTCTCGATAACGTCGCCGATGAGCGTCGTTCCGGAGGAGCCGAGCTTCTGGGAAATGTAAAACGTCGATACCGCCGGAACGAACACCATCGTAAAGCCCGAGATTATTCCGGGCACCGAAAGCGGAAGTATCACGCGTTTAAAGACGTTCACGCTGTTGCAGCCGAGATCCTGCGCGGCCTCGATAAGGCGGCGGTCGATCTTCATTATGACGGTGTACAGCGGCATGATCATGTATGGCAGATAGTTATAGACCATGCCGAGCACAACAGCGCCGTTATTGCGGATAAGCGGCAGCGGCTGAAGGCCGATAGCGGTTATGAAATTATTGATAATGCCGGTATCCTCCGTGAGCGCGACCCACGCAAGGGTGCGCAGAAGGAAGCTTATGCACATCGGCAGCATAACGAGCATGTACAGAAAGCGCTGAGTCGTCTCCTTGCAGTTTGCGATAAAATACGCAACGGGGTAGCCGATGACGATGCATATAAGCGAGGAGATGAGCGCAAGCCATATGCTCTTTATGAGTATAGGCATGTAATTGCCGAGGTTTGCGATGTTTGCAAAGGTAAATTCGCCTGTGGCTGCGTCGGTGAACGCATAGTAGGCGACAATGGCAAGCGGCACTATCGTAAACAGTGCCATCCAGACAAGATAGGGTGCGGCAAGAGCTTTATTCTTCATCTTCGCCGCCCTCCGAGGCCTCCTCGCTCTCTTCGGCGTCTTCCGGATAGAGGTCGGGGTCGTCCATCACATCGTACTCGGCGGAATAGGAGCTGTAGTCTCCGAACATGCCGGAGTACTCGCTCTTGTGCATAATGTGGATATCCTCAGGCTCAAGGCGGATACCGATATACGAGCCAACCTCGTAGAAGTCGGTTGTCTGGATGAGCCACTTGAAGCCCTTGAAATCAACTATCGTATCATAATGCACGCCCTTGAACGTTACCGAGGTGACGGTTCCGCAAAGGTGGCCGTCGTCCGGTGCGACAATGTCGATATCCTCGGGGCGGATAACAACATCGACAGGCTCGTTCTTTTCAAAGCCGAAGTCCACGCACTTGAATTTGCGGCCGAAGAATTTGACCAGTCTGTCCTCAAGCATAATACCGTCGAGGATATTGCTCTCGCCGATGAAGTCGGCAACAAATGCGTTCTTCGGCTCGTTATAAATATCCTCGGGCGTGCCGATCTGCTGGATGCGGCCCTTATCCATGACAACGACGGTGTCGGACATGGAGAGCGCCTCCTCCTGATCGTGGGTAACATATATAAAAGTGATGCCCATCGCCTGCTGAATGCGCTTTAGCTCGTTCTGCATATCCTTGCGCAGGCGCAGATCGAGCGCGCCGAGCGGTTCGTCAAGAAGCAGGACCTTGGGACGGTTAACAAGAGCGCGCGCAATGGCAACACGCTGCTGCTGACCGCCGGAAAGCTGCGATACCTTGCGGTTTTCAAAGCCCTTGAGGCTTACGATCTCGAGCATTTCGGTAACGCGCTCGTCGATCTCTTCCTCGGGCAGCTTCGCAAGGCGAAGGCCGAACGCGACGTTTTCATAAACATCAAGATGCGGAAACAGCGCATACTTCTGAAACACCGTGTTGACCTTACGTTTGTGAGGCGGGACATCATTGATCCTCACGCCGTCAAAAAGCACGTCGCCGCCTGTGGGTTTTATAAAACCGCCGATTATTCTGAGCGTGGTGGTTTTTCCGCAGCCGGAGGGGCCGAGCAGCGTAAGGAATTCCTTATCATTAAAATACAGGTTAATATCGTCTAAAACGATCTCGTCGTCAAACGCCATTTGACAATTCACAAGGCGAATGAGTTCTTTGGACATTTATCCTCCCCCATTTCATAAAAAATACGAGAAAGGGCACTGCGGACCTGCGTCCGGAGTGCCCTTTGCATCGTGAACAATATACATAATAAATCCCTGAAAGTCAACAACTTTCCCGATATTTTTCGAGAATTTTTCAAATACCGTCAAGGCTTGCGATACCAAAGTATTTTTCTGCAAATTCAACGCTTTCGACGGTGAAGCATTTGCCCCTTAAATACTCGAGTATTCCGGCGTCGGTCGGGAAAGCAAACTCGAGCTTATACGAGTAAAGCGCCTGACCTTTTTCGCCGAAATTTTTATTGAACCGCTCGCTGCCGTACTTTCCGTCGCCCAGAAGCGGCATGCCGGCATGAGCCATCTGCGCGCGTATCTGGTGAGTGCGTCCTGTCAGCAGGCGGCACTCCATGAGCGAGAGCGCACCCGAGGTTTTAATGAGCCTGTATTCCGTAACGGCAGTCTTGGCTCCCGGCTCGGGGCGGTTTTTCACATAGACCTGATTTTTCGCGGCGTCCTTGAACAGATAGTTCTCAAGCCTGCCGCGCGGCTGCTTCGGCTTTCCCTGCACGGCGCAGAGATAGTATTTTTCTATCTCCCTGTCGCGGATCTTGTCGTTTAATATTCTCAGCGCCTCGGCATTTTTCGCCGCAATGACTATGCCGCCGGTGTTGCGGTCAATGCGGTTGCACAAGGCCGGCGCAAAGGAGTTCTCACCTCTCGGGTCCCACTCGCCCTTCTGCGCAAGATACGCCTGAATGTTCGCAATAAGCGTGTTATAGTCCCACGCTCCCGCGCTGTGGCACAAAACGCCCGGCTTTTTATCGGCAAGAATGATGTTCTCATCCTCATAGACGATGTTTATCCGCGGTTTTCCGACCTTGAGGTAGGCATTCTCCTCGCGCGGCTTTTCAAAAAATTCATCGTTTATGTAAAGGCTCAGAACATCGCCCTCAGAAAGGCGCGTATCGCGCTTTGCGCCCTTGCCGTTTAATTTTATGCGCTTAATTCTTATGTACTTTTGCAGCAGCGTTTCCGGCAGCAGCGGCACAGCCTTGCCGACAAAGCGGTCAAGCCGCTGACCTGCGTCGTTTCGCCTTACGGTCAGTTCTTTCATACGCGCTATTATACACGCCGAAGGCGAAAAAAATCAAGCCCCCGGAGCATCCGAGGACTTGATCACTTATATTTTATACTCATTAAGCCTTCTGCATGCCTCTGACGGTCATCCAAACCATGCCTGCGAGATATGCTGCTCCGAAAATACCGATACCTGCTACCATTGTTGTGCGCTCCTTTCAAATTTTAGGCCTTGAGTTGATTTCTCTTTGCACGTTTTATTATAGCTATTCCGCCGAGAAAATCAACTGTTTTCTACAAAAACGAGTTTCGCTTTTTGTGCATGTTGCACAGTTTTTCTCGTTTTGCAGCCGCATTTTGAAAACTTGCAGAATTGCTTTTGCAGACATTTTGCAGTTTGCATAATGCAAGGCTTCATTATTCGTTTTGGCTCTATACAGCGCACAAACGCCCTGTTTTTTGCAAGTTTTTGTGTGAGCGCTATGCAAAATAACACTGCAAGAAGAAAATCGGCTTGCATTTTGCTGCGATTTTGGCCTGCAAAACATGCATTTTTGCTTCAGCCTGCAAGCTGCGCATTCAAAAACGCGGCGGTGAAAACCGCCGCGTCCATTAAGTTGTGTTAAGAATTTCGTTAAAACAGCACAGCCGCCGGAGATATCTGCGCACAAATAAGTGCAGAAACGAGCATGCCCGATCTCAAGCCCTGCACGACTCGCCGCACGATTCTGCATTTTGCTGCTTTAACGGCGCTCTGAAAATCCAAAGTGCGGCTCCTATAAGGGCATATACCCACGGAAAGCGTACGTCTGCGGTCAGTATGGCCCGATACAGCCAATAAAATATCGTGTTCTGAGAAAGCGGTACCGCCTGATTGCCGCCTTCCGCCGCAAGCAGCCACATTTCGTACGGTATGACGATCACATAACTTGCAAAGATCATAAATATTATAGCGAATCTTGCAATGCGCGACTTGCGCGTCAAAATTGGCTCAACCTTGGCAAAATGCGATATGAGCTGCATTACGCACCACCCGGCAAATATTATTATCGGTGGGCACAGCAAAGCAATAAGCACTTCAACAGATCGCGCATGGTACGTCTCATACATGACGGTCTGTGCTGCTTGCAGTACCATTGCAAAAGCCACAGTACATACCGCCGTTATGCTTACTCTCACAATTGTTTTCAAAGCATTTTGTTTTCTCTTGTCTGCCGGAAGTCCGTAGAACACCGTGTTCGCGTCTGTCTCCAGAACATTGGCAATGCTAACGATCATATCAACATCCGGTCGAGTCCTGCCGGTTTCATAATTTGAAACGGTCTGACGGGTGACGAACAGCTTTTCGGCAAGCTGATCCTGTGTCAGGCCCTTACTCTCACGCAGATAGCGTATATTCTTCCCGATGTCTCTCATATCATCACCTCGACATAAGCCGGCGAAAGTCGAACGCGTATCGGCTTTCGTCAGATTAAGCATACCACGGCACCTTGCTTTTGTCACGCAAGGGTGCTTTTACATAAGAAAAATCAGCCGCAAAGCGGCTGATTAGTTACTTTCTTCTTCGGGAACGGCCGCGGTCGGCATACATGCGATTGTCCGCAATACGGCTGTCGGAATCCTTCATAAACTGCTTGAGCTTATCCTCAAACGCCTGATCCTCCGTGGGCGCTGCGACCTGCCCGGACGGCTGCTGCGGCTGCTTGGGCGGCCTGCTCTGCTGCTCGGAGCGCTGCTGCGGCGCGCGGCGGCGCGGAGCCTCCTTCGATTCCTCGGCGCGCTTTATTGAGAGATTTATCTTATCTCCGTTTATGCCGATGACCTTGACCTTGACAGTCTGACCGACGCTGACATACTGCGCAACGTCGCTTACAAAAGTGTTTGCGATCTCTGAAATATGCACGAGACCGCTCTTGTCTCCGGGCAGATTTACAAAAGCGCCGAATTTTGTTACGCCGCTTACCTTGCCTTCGAGCACCGCTCCCACTTCAGGCTGCATATTTTATCCCCTTATATCTCTAAATATCTTTTCATCCGAGCCGATCAGTCTCAGCCGGTATTTTGCCAGACTTTCTATCCCCTCGTCGGTATCGAGGGCCTGCATTTTCTCCTCAAGCTCCGCGCCTTCTGCCTGAGCCTGCTGAATTTCCGCCTGAAGCGCGCTTGTCTGCTCCATCGCGTCGGCAAGATCGCGCTTGAGGCTTACCAGGTTCAGAATAGCATATACGGCAAGCATCGTCAATGCCAGACCGACGATCGTCGTCGATTTTTTCATCCTGCGCTCCGGTTCTCCTTTTCCTGCTTTGTTTTCTTATTGTATACCAGTTTAAGGCTTTTGAAAAGCATTTTTTGGCGCAGTTTGCAAATTTATTTATTAACTTGCTTATCGGAGACGCGGCTTTGGCGGCAAAGGCGGTGATTTTCTCAAAAAGCGGCAGCAGAGCGCGGCTCAGAAGCGACATATACACCACGCATCCGGCAGCGGCGGCGCAGAACATGAACACATGCACCCCTCCCTGCCCGATATCCATGCCGAGCGTAAACAGCGCAAGCAGCAGCACCGCACAATACAGCGCATCGAGCGCGGCATTGATTTTAAACACCCTTCGCATGGCGCGCAGAACGTCATACAAAACGCCGAGCGCAAAGCCCGTCAGCACCGACACTGCCAGCTGCGCGAGCTGGAGCGAAACGTCAACGTGCATTCAGCCGAAAAGCTTCTGCCAGAAGCCGCCCGAGGGCGCTTTGTCCTCGTAGCTCAACTCGCTTATGCTGCCCTCGACGCTAAGCTGTCCGACGTCGAGGCTTATCCTGCCTATATGCAGCCCGGTGCCGCGCACGATGAGGTCGCCCTGGCTTGTGTTCATGATGATCGCGTTTTCGTCAAAGCTCTCTACATCCTCGACGCCGGTGATGTTGAGCTTCGTTCGGTTTTCCATGCTTATGCTGTGCGTATTTGCCGACGGCTGCTGTTTTTCCTCGTATGACATATGCCTGCCTCCTTTTTTTGTACTAGCATATGAGCCGAAAATATGAAAAATGCACCTCTTTCAAAGAAGTGCATTTTCGTTTGTAACTATTACGCCGTGCTTTTTCAAAAGCTCGGCCGTGACTCCGTCGCCGGGAACGAGTGTGCCGGTAAACGAGCCGTCGTATATCGTCCCGCTGCCGCAGGATGGGCTGTTCGCCTTGAGTATGGCAGTTTTTATGCCGAAGTGCCGCGCAAGACCGAGCGCTGCCCGAGCGCCTTTTTTAAACTGCTCGGACACATCCGCTCCGGTTTTTGAAACGACCCTGTCTCCAAGGCGCTCGGACGGTGTGCGCGGCGTTGGAAGTCCGCCGCAGCACTCGGGACACACGGGAATAAGCTCGAACCTTTCGCGCAGCGCCTCTATATCGGTATCCGCCATGCGGTTATTGCCGCCGTCATACTTGCAGTCAAAGCCAAGCAGGCATGCGGATATAAGAATTTTCTCTTTCATCGTCTTCTAAGCCCCAGCACCGCTCCGCAGACGCCGCCGATTATATGCGTAAGCTGCGAAACATTGTCTTTAAGCATCACGCCGTCCACTATCTCGCTGCCGAGGTAAAGGATGAGCACGAGGATAAGCGTTATCGGGATGCATCCGTCGCGCATACCGGCAAGCGAGGCCATGACTATCATCATAAAAACTATGCCCGACGCGCCCATTAGCATTGATCCGGGAAACAGGAACCAATACACAAGCCCCGAGACGAGTGCCGTTATGACGATCGCGCTCAAAAGATTGCGGCTGCCGTACTTTTCTTCAAGACCCGGGCCGACGACAAGGATCATCATCATATTGCCTATGTAATGGTCGTAATCAACATGGCCGAGAACATGCAGGAAAAAGCGCGGATATGTGAGTATATCCGACAGCGACGAGTGCCAGACGCTGAAAAGATATGTATCGGTCCAGCCGTTTGTGAGCTTTCCGAGCAGCAGCGCCGCGAGAGACACGAGCGCAAAGGTCAGAGTGACGGGGGCGTTATATTGAAGTCTGAACAGTCTCTTCATTTAAGCTTCTCCAGCGCCTTTTCGTAAAAGCCCTTAGTGCGCTCATCAAAGCACACCATGCGCACGCGCTCGATCTCCGGGTGCTCAAAAAGATATTCGGAGATCGTTTTTATCGCTATCTCGGATGCCTTTTCAAGCGGGAAATGATAAACGCCCGTGGATATGGACGGAAAATCGACCGTTTTGCAGCCGTTTTCCGATGCCAGCACAAGGCAATTGCGATAGCACGAGCGCAGCTTGTCCGCCTCGCCGTTATTTCCGCCGTGCCACACCGGGCCGGGCGTATGGATAACGAACCTTGCCGGCAGCTTATAGCCCTTTGTGATTTTCGCCTCGCCCGTTTTGCAGCCGCCGAGGGTCCTGCACTCGGAAAGAAGCTCCGGGCCTGCCGCTCTGTGTATCGCGCCGTCCACTCCGCCGCCGCCGAGCAGAGAGCAGTTTGCGGCGTTAACGATGGCATCGACCGTCTGCTTTGTGATATCGCCTTGGATTATCTCTATCTTACCCATAGCACACCTCAGAAGTTCTTAATATCGGCAATGAGCGCATCAACGTCGCTCTCCTTGCTTGCCCAGCTCGTGCAGAAGCGAACTACCGCGCCGCCGTCGGGCAGCAGAGACTGCACGGAAAAGCTGTATTTTTCGCGCAGAGCGTCAAGCTGCGGCTTGCTCAGTATCGGAAACAGCTGATTTGTCGGCGATGGGTAGGCAAACTCAATGCCCTTTGCCTCGAATGCGGCGCGCAGCTTCGCAGTCTGCGCGACCTCGCGCCTGCCGATTTTATAATACAGTCCGTCCGTAAACAGCGTGTCAAATTGCAGACCCAATAGCCTGCCCTTGGCGAACATGCCGCCGTGCTGCTTTATGATATAGCGAAAGTCCTTTTTTATCGCATCGTTTTTTATGACGACTGCCTCGCCGAAGAGCGCGCCGTGCTTTGTTCCGCCGATGTAGAACACGTCGCACAGCCGCGCAAGATCGCGCAGCGTGGGCGTTCCCTCGCAGGCAAGCGCGCAGGATAGGCGCGCACCGTCTGCAAACAGGATAAGCCCCAGCTCGCGGCACACGGAGCTAAGCTCCTCAAGCTCCGGCAGCGAATACACCGTGCCGGTCTCGGTCGGCTGCGAAATATAAACCATCGCCGGCTGGACGATATGCTCAAACGATTCATCTGCTCTGTGGCGCAGGACATAATTCTTCACGTCGGCAGCGTTTATCTTACCGTCTGTTGTCGGCAGGGTTATGACCTTGTGACCGGTCGCCTCTATTGCACCGGTCTCGTGCGCCTCGATATGCGCGGTTTCGGCCGCCATAACGCCCTGATGAGGGCGCAGAGAAGCCGCAATAACCGTAAGATTTGCCTGAGTTCCGCCGACGAGGAAATGTATATCCGCGTCAAAGGCATTGCACTCGAGCTTTATCTTTTCGCGCGCCGCGCGGCAATACGGGTCAACACCGTAGCCTGCGGTCTGCTCATAATTTGTTTCGATAAGCCGGCTCATTATCTCCGGCACCGCGCCCTCGAGATAGTCGCTTTCAAACCTTATCATTCGCCGACCTCCACAATAACGCCGTTATCATCGGCCGAAACCGAGATGTGTCCGGCATTCTCGCCGCGGCAGTCGATTATCTTCTGCGCTATCGCATCCTCGACGTCCTTCTGGATCGTGCGGCGCAGATTACGCGCACCGTAGGTGACGGAATAGCTCTTGCGAACAAGATAATCGATAAGCGCAGTGTTCCATGTCATGCTTATGCCGCGCTCTGCAATGGCATCGCGCGTTTCCTCGAGCATTAGCTTGGCTATGCTGCGGAAGTTTTCCTCCGTAAGACTGTTGAAATACACGATCTCGTCAACACGGTTTATAAACTCAGGCCGCAGGAACTCGCCAAGTGCCTTGAGCGCACGCTCGCGCCCCATGTCATTCACCGTGCCGCCAAAGCCCATCGCGCCGCCCTTTCTGTTGGAGCCTGCGTTCGTGGTCATAACTATTACGGTATTCTCAAAGTTCACCGTTCTTCCCTGAGCATCGGTTATTCTGCCGTCGTCAAGGATCTGGAGAAGAATATTCAGCACATCGGGATGCGCCTTTTCTATCTCGTCAAACAGCACGACAGAATACGGCTTGCGGCGGATCTTCTCGGTGAGCTGGCCTGCCTCGTCATAGCCGACATAGCCCGGAGGCGAACCGATAATGCGCGATACGCTGAATTTTTCCATAAACTCGGACATATCGAGCCTTATAAGCGACTCGGGCGAATCAAAAAGGTCGGCTGCAAGGCGCTTTACAAGCTCGGTTTTGCCGACGCCGGTTCCGCCGACAAAGATAAAGCTTGTCGGCTTGCGTTTTGCCTTGAGGCCGACGCGCGAGCGCTTTATTGCAGCACACACGGCGTTGACCGCCTCGTCCTGACCGACTATATGCGCTTTCAGGCGCTTATCAAGCTCGGCAAGGCGCTCAAACTCGTCCTCGCGTATCGACGATGCCGGGATCTTCGTCCACAGCTCGATTATGCGCGCAAGGTTATCTATCGTAAGCTCGGGAACACCCTCAAGCTCAAGCGACGCAAGCTCCTGCTCGCGCTGCATCTCCTTGCTGCGAAGCTCGGCTATGCGCTCATAGCGTTTATCGAGCGCTTCGTCGGTAAGCTCCTCGCCGTTGGGCGCATCGGCGCTCATGAGCGTTTCGCGCTCGAACTTCAAATCGTCAAGATCCTTTTGCAGCTCTGCGCGGCGAACGATGTTCTTATCCTTGAGGTTTACATCCGAGCACGCCTCGTCTATAAGGTCAATTGCCTTATCCGGCAGGAAGCGGTCGGTTATATAGCGCTCGGACATTTTCACCGCCTCGGCGCACATCTCGTCGGATATCTTCACTCCGTGGTAATCCTCGTAATAGCGGCGGATACCCTTGAGTATCTCGATGCTGTCGGCAACGGACGGCTCGTTTATGGTGACCGGCTGGAACCTGCGCTCGAGCGCGGAGTCCTTTTCGATATGCTTGCGGTACTCGGTGAAGGTAGTTGCACCGATGACCTGAATCTCGCCCCTCGAGAGCGCCGGCTTGAGGATATTTGCTGCGTTCATGCTGCCCTCGGCGTCGCCTGCACCGACGATGTTATGCACCTCGTCAATAACGAGGATTATATTGCCCTGCTTGCGGATCTCCTCGATAAGTCCCTTCATGCGGCTTTCAAACTGGCCTCTGAACTGCGTTCCGGCAACCAGCGCCGTCAGGTCAAGAAGATAGACCTCCTTACCGCGAAGCTTATAGGGCACCTGATCGAGCGCTATGCGCTGAGCAAGCCCCTCGGCAACGGCGGTCTTGCCGACACCCGGCTCGCCGATAAGGCAGGGATTGTTCTTCTGGCGGCGGTTGAGGATCTGGATAACGCGCTCAAGCTCCTCCTCGCGGCCTATCATGTTATCTAACTTGCCGGCTCTGGCTCTGTCGGTAAGATTTATGCAGTAATTATCCAAGAACTTGCGCTTCGGCGGCTTTCCGCCCTCCTTGGGCGGCTGCTGCGCGGCTGCATTGTTGCTCTCGGCAGGCGTGTTATTGCCGTTTCCGAACAGTCTGTTGAGAAACGGGAATGTTGCGGTCTTACCGTCATCATCGGAATCGTCATTTGCATCATTATCGGGGTCGATGCTCATATCCATAAGGCTTTCGACTCCGTTGAGAGCATTCATCATCTCGCCGCTGAGATTATCAAGATCCTCATCGGATATGCCCATTTTTTCGATCATATCGTCAACGGGCTTTATGTGAAGCTCCCTTGCGCATTTAAGGCACAGTCCCTCATTTTTCTGAACTCCGCCCTCAAGCTTCGTAATAAACACCACCGCGACGTTTTTGCCGCAGCGTGAGCACATTTTTGCCTGCATTTTTTATCCCCCAATCATTAAAATAGTTTGTCGGCCACATTGCTCAGCAGGAGGAAAAATCTACTGAACAGGCCATCGTCCAATGTTGTTTTACCTATCATATTTCCGCAGAAGCTCAGCAGCCAGCACAGGCATATGCAATATATGCAGCCGCGCGCAAAGCCGAATGCGGCGCCTCCGTAGAGGTCGGCGTCCACGTTGTCCGTTATCCGGAAGCGCAGACCGAATATCTGTTTTATAAGCGATATGAAAAGCATTATCAGCAAAAAGAATATCACCGAGCATATCGCGTAGGCGACGGCCTCGCTCCCGGCGTGAGCCGCGGCGGTAGTCGCGTCTATCTCGTATGCCGAATACACCTTCTGCGCATTTGCGCAATAGCTTTCCGCGCGTCTTTCATTAAAGCCGAGGCTTTCAAGGCAGCTTTCGGCATACGGCATCAAAAGCTCCGGCTTTTCCCTTATCGTATCCTCGATGCGCGTTTCGTCGATCCCGGCGCTGCGCGCGGCCTCGGCCTCGAGCTGCGAATCCAAATACCCGGCAAGAAGCGGCCTCAGCGGATACGCCGCCGACGGCGCTGCCGACGAGGATATCGCAAGTCCGCCGGTCACGGCAATTATCACGGCAAGCAGGCTTATCGCGGCGTTGACCGCTCCGCGCCTGTAGCCGCGCCATGTACAATAAAATATTATTAGCAGCAGACTCAGTTCAATTACAAATCTCATCCGTTCTTCATTTCTCTGTTACCCATGTGCTGCCGCCGCCCACGGCGATGATCTCGCCGCTGTCGGTCAACAGGGCTTCTTCGGCTCCCTGAGCTTTTCTGCAGGCCAAAAGCTTTGCCCCGTCATATACGCTCACGCCGTTTTGCGTGAGCACGGCTGTTTTGCCGTTTCGGCAGTCGAGGCTCCATACCTCGCCATCGACGGATATCCTGTCCTTGACCTTCAGGTCGTCATCGAGGATATACACCTCTCCCGATCCTCCGGAAGCGTGCTCCCTAACCTCTATTATGAGCTTTTTGTCAAGTACCCCGAATTTGCCGAGCGTTTTGCCGTCAAATTCAAGCTTGCCGGCACTTTTGCCCTTATCATTACACACATAGACTGCGCTATTGCCTATGCCGCACACCCTGTCGTCAAGCCATGTGATCGCGCGCAGCCCCTGTGCTGAAAAAGACGTGCGCTCTTTTTCGCTGTCGAGCGAAAACAGGCGTATCCCCTCGTCGGTGAGCGCCGCAAGGTACTTCCCGTCCGGCGAAACGGCGGCGGAAATGAGTCTTTGGCTTGCGCAATACCATTTGTACACGCGCTCACGCTCGGGTGAGTAAACCGTCACGCTGCCCATATATCCGGGCTGCTGTGTGCACACGGCAAGGTATCCGTCGTCTGAGAGCTGCACATCCCTTATGCCGTTATCGGTTTCGATAACAGCGCTGTCGGAAAAAACAATGCTTGTGCCGCCATGGGCATACGCAGCTGCGATCGGGCCGTTTTTTACAATGCACGCCGGCTTTACTTCAAGCTCGCAATCAAGCGTCTGCTCTCCTGCGCCGTCAAAGCATTTCACGCTGCCGGCACTTGCCGTCAGCAATCCTTCTTCGCACACGGCATAGGCCTCGGCCTCGCCGCAGATAAACGACTCGGAAAACTCCGTTTTCCCTGTGCAGGCGCAAAGGAATGCACACAGGATAAGCACTAAGCTCAGGGTTCTTTTCATTTAGTAATCAGTCCTTCAGCATCATGATACCGGCCGGACCTTCATACCACACTCTGTTAAGATACAAGCCCTGCGGCGGCATCGTCGGCCCTGTGAGCCTTCGGTCGCCAAGTTCCAGGAGCTTGGGGATATCCTCGGGTTCTATCTTCCCGTAGGACGCATACACAAGCGTTCCGACTATCGCGCGGCACATGTTGTACAAAAAGCCGTTTGCGCAGACGGACACGGTTATAAGATCATCCGTTTTTTCCGCCGTGCAGCCGTACACCGTCCTGACTGTCGTTTTCGTCTGCGTTCCGAGCGAGCGAACGGCTGCAAAATCGTGCGTTCCCTCGAACGCGGCGGCCGCAGCCTGCATTCTTTCCATGTCAAGCTCCTGCGGATAAAAACAGGCGCGCTTTTCAAGAAACGGGTCGCGGATATTCGAGTTGTGTATTTTATAAATATACTCTTTTTTTATGCAGGAGGATATCGAGTTGAATCGCTCGTCGACCTCAACTGCATCAACGACAGCGATATCGTCCGGAAGACGCGAGTTTGCGGCAAGCGGAAATCTGTCTATCGGGATACGGCAGTCGGTACGGAAGTTTGCGCAGTATCGCAGCGCATGCACTCCGGCGTCGGTGCGGCCGCAGCCTGTTAGCTTCACGGGGTGCTCGCATATCTTGGCGAGCGCATCCTGCACCGTGCTGCACACGGAAACGTCGTTTTTCTGCACCTGCCAGCCGTGATAGCGGCTGCCGTCATAGCGCAGGCGCAAGGCTATGTTTCTCATATTCTTTCCTCAAAGTCCGAAGCGCTTCATGACGAAGATCACCGCGAGGAACGCAGCGCCAAGCAGCAGCGCCCATGCATCTATCCCCTGCATTCTGAGCTGCTTCATGCGCGTTCTGCCCTCGCCGCCGTGGTAGCAGCGGCTTTCCATGGCAACGGCAAGCTCGTCTGCGCGGCGGAATGCCGAAACGAACAGCGGCACGAGGATAGGCAGCAGTGCCTTTGCGCGCTGAAACAGATTGCCGCTGTCAAAGTCCGCACCGCGCGCTTTCTGCGCGGACATTATCTTGTCCGTTTCCTCAATGAGCGTCGGGATGAATCTGAGAGCCATGCTCATCATCATGCTCATCTCGTGAACCGGGATCTTGATCTTTTTGAGCGGATTGAGCATTATCTCAAGTCCGTCGGTGAGCGCGATGGGGCTTGTCGTATACGTCAGCATAAATGTTCCGACGATCAGGAGGATAATGCGCAGCGACATCATAACGGCGCGCTCGATGCCCTCCCATGTTATGATCCATCCCTCGATTATAGGCGTTCCGCCGGTGTAGAAAATATTCAGCACCGCGGTGAGGATGATTATTATGACAAGCGGCTTTAGGCCCTTGAGCGCGGACTTTGGCTTTATCTTAGATATCGCCATGCTCAGCGCCGTTATCAGAATAACAAACGCATAGCTTGCCCAGCCGACGGCATTGAAAAGCCCTACTATATATATTATAACGAGCAGGAGCTTCGTGCGCGGGTCGAGCCTGTGAGCAACGGTATCGCCGGGGAAATACTGGCCGAGGGTTATGTCTTTAAGCATTGCGTCCGACCTCCTTTTTCAGCTTCAGGAGTGCGGCAAGCAGCTGCTCGGTGGTGTAGACCGAGCCTTCGATCTCAACGCCCTGCTCGCGCAGCGCGGACGCTATCTGCGTCGGTGCCGGGACGGAAAGGCCGATATCCGAAAGCTCCTTCGGGTTTGAAAACACCTCTTCGGGCGTTCCGTCAAAGCGGATGCTGCCGTGGTTAAAGACAATGAGCCTGTCGGCTATGCGTGCAACGTCATCCATGCTGTGGCTGACGATGACAACGGTAGAGCCTGTCTTTTCGCGGTAGTCGCAGATCGTTTCAAGTATTCTCTGACAGCCGGCAGGGTCAAGTCCGGCCGTCGGCTCATCGAGGATGAGCACGCCCGGGCGCATGGCGATAACGCCGGCTATGGCAACTCTGCGCTTCTGACCGCCTGACAGCTCCAGCGGCGAGCGCTCGAAAAGCTCCTCGCCAACGCCGACAAGCGCCGCCGCTTCGCGCACGCGCTCGTCGATCTCGCTTTCGCTAAGCTTCATATTCTTCGGGCCGAATGCGATATCGGCATACACTGTCTCCTCAAAAAGCTGATACTCCGGGTATTGGAAAACAAGGCCGACCTTGAAGCGCACATCGCGCGCGGCTGCTTTATCGCCGTTTATATTCACGCTGTCGACGAGCACCGTGCCCGAGCTTGGAACGAGCAGGCCGTTTAAATGCTGAATAAACGTGCTCTTGCCCGAGCCGGTGTGGCCGATAAGTCCGACGAGCTGCCCGTGCGGTATTTCGACATTGACATTGTCTATCGCTATTTTTTCAAAGGGCGTGTCCGCGCTGTAAACATGGCTCAGGCCGCTTACTTTTATCTCTGACATATTACTTTAATTCCTTTGCGATTTCCTTTGCGCATTCGGAAACTCCGAGCGCGGTCAGCGGCAGATCCCAGCCGTTTTTGTTAAGCTCAAACATAAGCTCCGTTGTTGCCGGAACGGTCAGCCCCTCGCTCTTCATAAGCTCGACCTGCGAAAAAACGTTCTCAGGGCTGTCGTCGGCGATCACATTGCCGTTTGACATGACTATAACTCTGTCGGCTCCGATACACTCGGACATATGATGCGTTATGAGGACGACCGTTATGCCCTTTTCGCGGCAAAGCTTTGTTACTGTGCTTATGACCTCTGCCCTGCCCTTCGGGTCGAGCATCGCAGTGGGCTCATCGAGCACGATGACCTCCGGCTCCATTGCGATAACGCCGGCTATTGCAACGCGCTGCTTCTGACCGCCGGAGAGCAGGTGCGGCGCATGCTGCCGGAACTCGTACATATCCACCTGCTTGAGCGCATTGTCCACGCGGCGGCGTATCTCCTTAGGCTCGACGCCGAGGTTTTCCGGGGCGAACGCCACATCGTCCTCAACGACGTTTGCGACGATCTGGTTATCGGGATTTTGAAAAACCATGCCGACGGTACGGCGGATATCAAGGAGCCTGTCCTCGTCGGAGGTCCTTATTCCGTCAACAAGCACCTCGCCCTCCGTCGGGGTAAGGATGGCGTTTAAATGCTTTGCAAGCGTGCTTTTGCCCGAGCCGTTATGGCCGAGCACCGCAACAAAGCTGCCCTTTTCAATTTCAAGACTAACTCCGCAAAGGCTTTCCGCTTCATCTCCTGGGTAGGTATAGTGCAAGTTTTTAATGCTGATTATGCTGCTCATCGTCAGTCCCTTTCCCACCGGCAGGTTGCGCCGCAGGGCAGCACAAGGCCGGAATCGGTAACAGGCAGGCCAAGCTCTCGGCTTTCCGAGCGGCCTCCGAATTTTTTGGTGAATATGCTCTCGGTCACATACGACAGCACCGAGGGCGACAGACCCGTGGTGTAGGAATTTATTATCACAAACAGCGGATCATCCGACAGGACGCCCGCGCACAGCGACATAAACGGCCACAGGTTCTGCTCAAGCTTCCAGACCTCGCCGCCGGGACCTCTGCCGTATGACGGCGGATCCATGATGATTGCATCATATCGGCGGCCGCGGCGTATCTCGCGCTCGACGAACTTTGCGCAGTCATCGACTATCCATCGTATCGGCGCATCTCCGAGGCCGGAGGCGGCTGCGTTTTCCCTGCCCCACGCGACCATGCCCTTTGCCGCGTCAACATGGCACACGCTCGCGCCGGCCTTCGCGCAGGCGACGGTGGCTGCACCCGTGTATGCAAAAAGATTAAGAACACTTATCGGGCGTCCTGCAGAGCGGATCTTGCGCATGGCGTAATCCCAGTTGCACGCCTGCTCCGGAAAAAGCCCCGTATGCTTAAAATTCATGGGCTTTACATTGAAGGTAAGCTCGCCGTAATTTATCTTCCAGCTTGCCGGAAGGCCGCCCTTATCCCACGCTCCGCCGCCGGTCTGGCTTCTGCGGTAGCGCGCGTCGCGCATGTTCCAGCGCGCGTCGCTGCGCGGCGTATCCCATATTGCCTGCGGATCGGGACGAACAAGATAAAACCTGCCCCAACGCTCAAGCTTTTCGCCTTTCGAGCAGTCAATAAGCTCAAAGTCCTGCCATTTATCAGATATCCACATATGCATACCTTACCTATTGTATATAATATAGCATAATATTTTAGCATTTTTCCGCTGCATACGCAAGAAAAATACATTCACAATTTAAAGTCTGCATTCAGTCCATTTTTTAGGCATTTTTAAGTGGATAATTAAAATTTTCTTGACAAGTGTTTATTTAGTGTGTATCCTAAGTGTATGAGAACAAACCACACAGTTGCATGGAGGGATCAAAAGTGATCAGCATAAACTTCCGTGATCCGCGCCCTATATACGAACAGATCGAGGACGGGATGCGTCGCCTGATCGTTTCCGGAGCTTTGCCGGCAGGCAGTAAAATAAGCTCGGTGCGCGAGATGGCGACAGGACTTGCCATAAACCCGAGCACGATCCAGCGCGCGTATCGCGAGCTTGAAGCCGAGGGATACATCTGTTCCGTCCCCGGAAAAGGAAGCTTTGTCTGCTCGAATGACGAGGCCGAGGCTCTGCGCCGTTCCGAGCTTCTCTGGAAATTTGACGAGCTTGTTACGGAGCTTGACTACATCGGCGTTACAAAGCAGATGCTTTCGCAGCGCCTGAAAGGAGAGCTGAAAAATGATTGAGATAAGAAACGTCGTCAAGGAGTTTGACGGTTTCCGTGCACTCGACGGGCTGAACATGACCGTGCCCGACGGAGCGGTTTACGGCCTTGTCGGCCCGAACGGAGCCGGCAAAAGCACGATCATCCGTCATCTGACCGGAATATACAGGCAGGATTCCGGCGATGTGCTCGTCGACGGTGAGCAGGTGTTTGAAAACCCGGCGGTGAAAAACCGCATAGCGTATATCCCCGACGACATATTTTATTTTTCCAACGCAAGAATCGGCGAAATGGCCAGCTTTTACCGCAGCATCTATCCGCAGTTTGACTCCGGGCGCTTTAAAAAGCTCGGCGAGGTATTTGACCTTGATCCGAAGCGGCAGATGCGCAAGCTGTCCAAGGGCATGCAGAAGCAGGCCGCGTTTTGGATGATGATGTCGCTGCGGCCCGATATACTCGTACTCGATGAGCCTGTTGACGGACTTGACCCCGTGATGCGCCGCCAGATATGGAGCATTGTTATGTCCGACGTTGCGGAAAACGGAACAAGCGTGCTCATCTCGTCGCACAATCTGCGCGAGCTTGAGGACGTGTGCGATCACGTCGGTATAATGAACAGGGGCAAGATCATGATAGAGCGCACGCTCAGTGATCTGCAGGAGGGTATCGTCAAGATGCAGCTTGCTCTGCCCGACGGTGAGACTCTGCCCGACGGACTTGACATTCTGCACGCTTCATCGACCGGCAGACTGCAAACACTTATCCTGCACGGCACATCGGCAGAGCTTGAAGAGAGGTTTGCTCAGCGCAATCCTCTGTTTATGGATTTTGTTCCGCTGACCCTTGAGGAGATATTTATTTATGAGCTGGGAGGTGCAGACTATGAAGTCAAAGATATCGTTCTTTAACGCAGGTCTTTTCAGGAGCACGCTCCGTCGCTTCTGGCCGCTGTGGACAATTCATTTTGCAGGCTGGCTGCTGTTCCTGCCGGTTCTCACGCTTATGAACAACTTAGGCCCGAACAAATCCACGAACTTTATCTTCGCCATATGCGAAAACGCGGTTTTCGCCTCGTCGGTCGTTGCGTTCATAATGGCGATACTCGCCGCTATGGCGGTGTTCAGCTTCATGTATAGCAGCCGCAGCACAGGGCTTATCGCCTCTCTGCCGGTTCGCCGCGAGGCGATATTCGGCTCTGCGTGGCTCGGCGGCGTGTTTGCTGTGCTGGCGTCAAACCTCGTCATTGCGCTGCTGACATTTCTGTTCTCTCTCGAAGCGACCATAAACACAGCCCTTGCGTTCAAGGCGGCATTCACATGGCTGGGCGTTTATTCAATGCAGTTTATCCTCTTCTACGGCATCGCTTCGCTTACGGCCGTCATGACCGGAAGCATCGCCGTGCTCCCGATACTTTACATCATATTCAATTTCCTTGCAGTCGGCATGGAGTCGATAATCCGCCTTGACTTCTCCTGCCTCATCTGGGGTATGTCGAACGGTTCGTTTGACTGTGTGCTCGACTTCCTGTCGCCGCTGGTGTATATGGTCGGAAGCTTTGTTCCGGACGTTGAATACAACACGCCTTATGTTGCCGATACCTTAGGCTCGCTGCTCGATCGCGAATGCGTTGCGGTTACGTACAGTCATTGGCTGCCGACCGTTATTTACTGCCTTGTCGGCCTTATCTTCTCGGCCGCAGCGCTCATGGTGTTCAGAAAGCGCAGAATGGAATCGGCAGGCGACGTTGTCGCGGTGCGCTGCATGCACCCTGTTTTCAAATACGGAGTGACCGTATGCTCCGCGCTGTGCGGTGGTCTGCTGCTGTACACGGTTCTGTTTGCCCTGTTCGAAAGCCGCTCGGCGAGCGTGTTTATCATGATACTGAGCATGATAATATTCGCCTTCATCGGCTATTTCGGCGCAAAAATGCTGCTTGAAAAAAGCTTCCACGTTTTCCGCGGCAGCTGGGTTGGATTTATAGTCGTATGCTGCCTGTGCGCTGTGTTCACGCTCTGCTGCGACCTTGACGTTTGCGGCATCGGTGCTTATGTTCCCAAGGAGGGCAGCATCAAGAGCATCACCGTGTATCAGACAGGCTCTGTCGAAGACCCGGCCATTATCGAGAACTACCGCCAGCTGCACGAAAAGATCGTCAGCTATAAGGATGAGTACGAGCATATCGTATATAGCGATGATACCGAGAGCATAATGTTTGAGTATAAGCTTAAAAACGGCAGAACCGTCTCGCGCGAATACACTCTGCCGATGGACGACGAGAACGTCGAGCGGTATTATGAGCTTGCAAACACCCCCAGTCTCCTGCTCGAGCGCTTTTCGCCTTCGATCCCCGCCGATGAAGAGCACTGTTCTCAAGCTATACTGTACATCGGAGACAATCAGATAATAGACCTCACCCCGGCGCAGGCAATCGATTTTTATCGTAACGCTCTTTTGCCGGATATAAAAGCCGGGCACAAGGTCATCAGCCGTACCTACGACGACATCATCGCAACGATGTACATAACCTTTGAGCAGGAAATCGACAATAGCCGTTATTATGACAGTCAGGATATCGTTGTTGAAATAACAACAGACTGCACCGAGTGCATCTCCTGGATCAAAGATAATCTCGGCATTGACATCGAAGAAGATACTCAATATTACGACTAATAAATACATGAAAAAATCTCCCGATCAAATGATCGGGAGATTTTCGCATATACACTTATTTTACTTGCTTTTATTCATATATTCGGGCTTTTTATGGCCGCAGACCGTGCAGTAGTCAAGCTCTTTCTCATAGAAATGGCGTTTTGACTCGATATGCTGCTTCATCTTCACAAAGCGTTCTCTCTCCTGCTTTGTGAGCTTTCCGCGGTATGTGCGGTTTTTATAATCGCGCAAAATTATCACGCTGACGCCGAGGAATATTACGCCGAAGACAATGAAGATTACTGCAGCGACCCACAGCACGCCCTGAGACACCTCACCGATCACAGGTCCGTTTAAAAACGGCCTGAAATACACGGCGCATACTATCGCAACTATCGTCAGCACGGCATAAACGCCGAACTGCGGCCACAGCGTCGGCGGCAGCTTGCCGCAGTGGGGGCATATCTTCATTCCGTCCGGTATATAATTTCCGCATTTTTCACATTCACGCATGTTATTTCTCCTTTATGCGATATGTTCTGATTATACCACACTCTGCGGATTTTTCAACAATGTGATACAAAAAGGAGCAGCGAACGCTGCTCCTTAAATGTTATGTTATGTTGCTTAGCTTTATCAGCCGAAGAAGCTGGTGATCTGTGCGTACAGAACGAATGCCATGCCGACCGGGGTGATGATCTTGTAGCAGATATCGAAGAAAGTACGGCCCCAGAACTTGTGTCCGGAAGCTTCGCACTCTTCAACGACTATGTCGATCTTCCAGATCCAGCCGATGGCAAACGCCATTACCATTGCGCCGAGCGGCATCATAATACCTTCGGAAAGCATGTCGTAGAAGTCAAGCCAGTCACCGTTCCACGTCTTTGCGGTGTTCAGGTAATAGGTCTCGGATGCGTCGAATGCGACAGCCGCGGTGTCTACCTTGGAGTAGATGCCGTCATCACCCTTCACATAGTAATTGGTGCCGTCGGCAAATTCGCTGATATCGCCGGCCTCTGCCCAGTGCATGCCGAGAATATCTGCCGGGCTGCCGATGGTTGCGCCGCCGTTGGTGCCGGCACCCAGACCGTCAAGTGCGGTGGGCAGGCAGAATACGAAGATGATGACGGCTACGAGGATAGCGTACTTTTTGCGTCCGGGAGCCTTGCCCTTCTCAACGTTCTGGTCAACCTTGAAGGAGGTGATGACTTCGAGCAGGGAGAAGGAAGAAGAAATTGCTGCGATGAAAACAAGGGCATAGAACAGGAAGCCCATGATGTTGCCGACGTAGCCCATCTTGTCGAAGACGATCTGCATGGACAGGAACAGGAGTCCCGGGCCGGAGCTGGTCTCGCCGCCGAGGAATGCGTAGCAAGCAGGCATAACGATCATGCCGGCCATGATCGCAACGAGGGTATCGCAGATAACAATGATGACTGCGTTCTTCTGAATGCTCTCCTGCTTTTTCAGGTAAGAGCCGTAGGTGATCATAGCGCCCATGCCGAGGGACAGGGAGAAGAACATCTGGCCTGCCGCAGTCTTGAGAACCTTGAGGAAGTCTTCCTTGAGCGGCTCAACGTTCCAGCCGAACATGAACTTGTAGCCGTCCATTGCGCCGGGCTGAACAGCAACGTAAACGATGACGATAAGAAGCATGATAAACAGAGCGGGCATGCCGATCTTACAGAACTTCTCGATGCCTTCTGCAACGCCTGCTGCAACGATGAATACGTTGATCGCGATGAAGATCGCGGTCCAGAGGATCATCTGGCCGCCGTTGATGATGAACTGGCCGAAGAACTCGGAGATATCAGCAACGTTCCAGGTGTTCCAGCCGAAGATAGCAGTCAGGTAGCCGAGAGCGTAGCGCATGACCATGCCGCCGAGGACGAAGTAGAAGCAGAGGACCAGGAACGGTACCAGAACTGCCATGTAACCCATCCAGGTGAATTTCTTGCTGAGCTTGCGATAAGCCGCAACAGGGCTCAGGCCGGTCTTACGGCCGATTGTCAACTCACCGATCATAACGGCGAGGCCGACCAATACCGCAAGAACGAGGTAAACGAGCAGGAAGGCGAAGCCGCCGCTCATACCCATCTTGTACGGGAAGCCCCAAATGTTGCCCAGACCGACTGCCGAACCGACAGCTGCCATCAGGAAACCAAGGTTGGAGCCAAACGAAGCGCGATTGTTTTCCATAACTTTCTCTCCTTTATTTTCCTTTACCGCAAATTGCACGCGGTACAAAACCGGCGATATGTTAACTTCTCATTAACGACTCGCCAAATTTATAAGCAGACTTTACACTATATTCACACATTTTTCAATACTTTTTTGCTGTTTAAATATTAACTTTCGCTTTTACTCGTTAAAGTTTTGTGCAACTTCCACAATGTATGAGATTTATTCATAGCCGATATTACTAAAATTCACTTTATATCACAAATGTCGATTTTTTGACAGTCGCGTCTGTGTTAACGATTCTTAACACAGACGTTAGCTCTCTTCACACTCGCATGTAAACTCACATGTAAACATCAATAAATATTCTGCAAGAAAAAATCCGCTTTGCTCTTGATTTTTTGAATATATACTGTAAAATATTAATGTTATAGATTACGGCGACCGGCGGCCGATAACTGCGGAATGCTGTTTTCAGCAGAATGGAGACATGAAATGACTTACGAAATGGACATTGCCGGCTTAAAACGCGAGCTGCCCCTATGCAAGGTCACCGACGACCTCTACATAGGCGCATTTGTCATGTTCGGCGATGTTGAGCTGACCGTCCACTGCGCAGCCGAGCTGCTCAAGAGAGCTCCCGAATATGATTATCTTATTGCTCCGGAGGCAAAGGCCATTCCTCTTCTCTACGAAATGGCGCGTCAGAGCGGCGCGGAGAAATATTTTCTCGCCAGAAAAGGCCCCAAGGCTTACATGAGCGGGGTATTTGAAGTCCACGTCAAGTCCATCACCACAATGGACGTGCAGCGCCTTGTTATCGACACGGCCGATGCCGAGCTTATCAAGGGTAAGCGCATCCTCATCGTTGATGATGTTATATCTACCGGCGAAAGCCTCCGAGCAATGGAAGAGCTCGTCACCCGTGCAGGCGGCAGCATAGTCGGCAGAATGGCCGTTCTGGCCGAGGGCGCGGCTCAGAAGCGCGATGATATCATCGTGCTGGGTGATCTTCCCCTGTTTAATCCCGACGGCACCGTCAAAGCCTAATTTACGCATCAAGAAAAGCTCCCCCAGCGGGGAGCTTTTTTGTTTATCTTTTGTTTATCTTGCTTTTTTAAAAAAATCCCTCAGCAGTCTTGCCGATGAATCGGCACAGACGCCGCCGTAGATTGCCGGCTTGTGTCCGTATCGCTCTTCAAACAGATTGATCACGCTGCCGCATGAGCCGGTGTTTTCGTCCTTTGCGCCGAAAACGACCGTTGGGATACGCGAATTTATTATCGCCCCGGCGCACATCGGGCAAGGCTCAAGCGTGACATATATCGTGCAGCCGCCCAGCCGCCAATCGCCGATCGAGCCGCACGCTTCGCGTATGGCCTCGATCTCGGCATGATGCGTTGCGTCGTGGCTCTCCTCGCGCTTGTTTCGGCCTCGTCCGATTATATTTCCGTCCGCATCTGCTATGACGCAGCCGACGGGTATCTCCCCTTCTTCGGCCGCGCGAGATGCAAGCGCAAGTGCGTACTCCATGTATTTTTCTCTGTCCATATACCCCCACCAGCTATGCCGTTTTTTCATATTATATAATTATTTTTAACGTTTTACAAGCAGCAGCGCTTGTGCTACCATATCACGCTGGGGGTGATAAAGATGCACCTGGCTGCATTCGGCCTGTTTGCCGCGGCGCTCATAGTCTGCGTCATACTTAACGTTTCGGTAATTTACGCGCTGCTGGCCGGACTCTTGATATTCTCTCTGTGCGCATTCAAAATGGGGTATGGAGCTAAAAGCATATTCAAAATGATGCTCGACGGCATTAAAACCGCCAAAAACGTCATTTTAAGTCTTATTCTTATAGGTATGCTCACTGCGCTCTGGCGCGCTGCCGGAACGATACCGGCCATCATCAGCTATGCAGCATCGCTTATACATCCCAAAACCGTGGTGCTCATGAGCTTTATACTAAACTGCGGTGTTTCACTGCTGACCGGCACGGCCTTCGGCACAGCTGCAACCATGGGCGTTATCAGCATGACTATGGGTATCGCTATGGGCGCAGACCCGGTGCTTCTCGGCGGTGCGATAGTGTCGGGTGCATATTTCGGCGACAGGGCATCGCCCATGTCAACAAGCGCGCTGCTTGTCAGCGAGCTTACGGAGACCAATGTTTTCTCGAATATCCGCGGCATGCTGCGCCGCTCTTTGATTCCGTTTATCGTCTGCTGTGTGCTTTACACTCTGGCCGGGATCAGTTTACACTCAGGCGGAGATGTTCCGGATCTGAGCGACCTGTTTTCGCAGGAGCTGCAGCTGCACTGGCTCTGCCTGATACCGGCAGTCTTTGTCATAGTGATGTCTGTTTTTAAGATCCGTGTGCAGATAACCATGACGGTGAGCATAATCTCAGCCGCCGTGCTGTGCTCCGCAATTCAAAAATTCACGGCAACCAATATACTCGGCATAGCCGCAGCCGGCTTTCACGCGCAGAGCTCTCAGGTGGCTGCGCTGCTTGACGGCGGCGGTATAGCTTCGATGCTGCGCAGCATTGCGATAATTATCGTTTCGTCCACATACGCCGGTATTTTTTCCGGCACGGGGATGCTCGGCGAGATACGCGAGCGCATCCAAGCCCTCAGCAGAAAGATCAGCGCTTTCGGCGCCGTCCTCGTGACATCCGCAATGGCATCAGTTATAAGCTGCAACCAAACGCTTGCCATCATGCTCACACATCAGCTTTGCCGCAACACGGAAAACGACAGGCAGCGCCTCGCCCTTTACATTGAAGACACTGCTATCGTGCTTCCGGCGCTCATCCCATGGTCGATAGCAGCTTCTGTCCCTCTCGATTCTATAGGCGCGCCTATATCCGGCCTGTTGGCTGCAAGTTTTCTGTACATTCTGCCTTTTTACAGCATGCTGAAAGCAGTCAAAGAAAATAAGCATGAAAAAATGCCGCTCTGATGGGGGAGCCTTTTTTGTCATATGTATTCTCTTTGGGTGATCCGTTTTATGATCGCCCGAGCCAGAAGTCCGGCGACGCCTATCTTTTTTGCAACATGCTTCTTGCCGTGCAGATAGAGTGCCTTGACCTCGATGCCCGCTATATCCTCCGCGGTGAGCGGATCATCGCCGAGAACGACGAAATCGGCAATCATACCGGGTGCAAGAGTGCCGCGTTTATTCTCCTCATGGCTCATATACGCGGGATTTGCCGTTATCATGCGCAGCGCGTCGAGACGCGATATGCGCTCGTCCGGATTGGGATGATTTACGGAGCACGCCATACCGTACAGGGGCTTTGGACGCGTGCACGGTCCGTCGGAGCCGTCGCCTACGACAAGTCCGAGGCGGTGCATCGTTCCCAGCGCGTTTAGTCTGTCAGTGCGCTCTCTGCCGAGCACCGCGCACAGATACTCGTCCGGCTCCTGCTTCCAATATATAAACGGCGACTGCGCGGCTATGCACAGCTTTATCTTTGCCGCGCGCTTTAGCTGCTCCTCGCTTGCAAGGCAGACATGGATCATCACATGGCGCGCATCGTCCCACGGCTTATCGGCATAAGCCGCCTCATATGCCGTTATGCACTGCTCCACCGCCGCATCGCCTATGGCGTGCATGGTTATCTGCCAGCCCTCGCGGTTTGCGCCGATGGCGAACTCGTTCACGCGCTCCTGCGGATAATTCAAAACGCCGTAGTTGTTCGGATCGTTCGCGTACGGCTCCTTGAGCGCCGCGTCCTCTGAGCCGAAGCAGCCGTCGAGGGCAAGCTTGAAGCAGCCGCCGACGCGCTTGAAGCCGTGCTTTTTCACGGCCTTGAGGTCCATGGTCTGGAAGAATATGCGGAACGCCTGCGGCAGGCCGGGTGCGAGTATTTTTATCATGTCTATATCCAGATCGTTTGCAAAGCCCACGCCCTCAACGGTGTGCACGAGCCCGATGCCGACCGACGCAAGGTACTCCGCGCCTCCGGAGAGACCGCGTATAATATCCATCGTGGGGATATACGCCGTCGCCTCGTTCACGCCGTTATAAAACGCCGACTGGTACAGCCATCCGGTCTCGGTATTGCAGCCGGGATCGGATTTCACCTTATCCGACAGCAGTGCCAGCATTGCGCTGTTGCACACGGCAGCATGACCGTCGTACTTCATGACCATGAGCGGACGCTCCGTCCAGTCGTCAAGATCGCGCTTTTCGGGCAGCCGATGCTCGGCAACGGTGTTCGCGGTGCAGCCGTAGCCCATGAGCACCTTGTTTTTCCGGTGACTGTCGGCATAGCGCCTGACCGCCGCCTTTGCTTCGGCAAAATTTTTGACATCCATGAGATAGAATGTGTTCTCGAAAACGCACAGCGAGCCGAAATGCATATGCGTGTCGCCGAACGCGGGCGTTACCGTCGCGCCGCCGAGATCGACCCGTTTTGCCTTGCCGTAGCGCGGAGGGATGCTGCTTTCATCGCCGAGCCACACGATGTGACCGCCCTTTACCGCCATCGCGGTGTAAATGCGGTTTTCCTTTTCGCAGGAGATGAATCTGGCGTTCGTATAAAGCTCCATAACCTCATTCCTTTCACTTATAAAATGGGCTCCATGTAGACATGGAGCACTACAGCCTGTTTCGTAAAGACAAGTGTACAGCGGGGGAGCGCGAGGGGGGGTAAGCCCCCGCTCGCAATTGGATCATAGCCATCAAAAACGACTGAAAAACTGATTGATCAGTTTTATCAGGCTTTTTGACGAGCGCAGCGAGATTTTTTATGAAAACCTGTTTTCACAAAAAATGTGGCGTTTTTGAAGCGTGCAAAAAAGTCAAAGACTTTTTTGACACGCTGAATGCCGCTCTGACGAGCGGCATTTTCAATGCTGTATGTATTACTTGAGCGCTGCGGTGATGATGGACATCTGGTAGACTTCCTCTGCGTTGCAGCCGCGGGACAGGTCGTTGATAGGAGCGTTCAGGCCCTGAAGGATGGGGCCGTATGCCGCAAAGCCGCCGAGGCGTGCTGCGATCTTATAGCCGATATTGCCGGACTGGATCTCGGGGAAGATGAAGGTGTTTGCATAGCCTGCAACGGGAGAGCCGGGGAACTTGAGCTGGCCGACAACGGGGGAAACGGCTGCGTCAAACTGCATCTCGCCGTCGAGCTTCAGCTCCGGAGCGAGCTTCTTTGCTTCCTCGGTAGCATTGCGCACGAGGTCAACATTGGGGCCCTTGCCGCTGCCCTTGGTGGAGTAAGACAGCATTGCGACCTTCGGGTCGATGCCGAATACCTTCGCGGTCTCTGCGGTTGCGACGGCGACCTCTGCCAGCTTCTGAGCTGCGGTGAAGGTGACGTTGCCTTCCTTATCGACGGTATCCTGATAGTCGATGTTGATCGCGCAGTCGCCCATTGCGAGGGTCTCGTCGCCGCGGATCATGATAAAGCAGGAGGACACGAGGTGTGCGCCCTTCTTGGTCTTAACGAGCTGGAGTGCCGGACGGACGGTGTCTGCGGTGGAGTAGGTCGCGCCGCCGAGCAGGCAGTCTGCAACGCCCATCTTGACGAGCATGGTGCCGAAGTAGTTGCCCTTGGAAAGAGCCGCGCGGCAGTCCTCTGCGCTCATCTTGCCCTTGCGCAGTGCGACCATCTCATCGACCATTGCGTCCATGCCTTCGTAGGTTGCAGGATCAAGGATCTCAAGACCTTCGATATCAAAGCCGCCCTTTGCAGCCGCTGCCTTGACCTCATCGACGTTGCCGACGAGGATCGGGGTCAGGAAGCCGTCCTTCTTCAGACGGGCTGCCGACTCAAGGATGCGCGCGTCGCTGCCTTCGGTGTAAACGATCTTTCTCGGATCGTTCTTGAGAACTTCAATAAGATTTTCAAACATTTTATTTTCCTCCATTAATGCGGCATTTTGGCCGCAAAAAATTCCGAATACCACTTTATCACTACCGCGAATATTTTTCAAGTATTTAGCCCGATTTCTATTTACAAACCGCGATCTCGCATGTATAATATACAAACTGTAATCATTTTGGGAGAGAAATATAGATAATGTACGAATACGATAAAAAAAGCTTCGCGCAGATACTTTCCGAGCTGCGCCGCACAGCCGGCCTGAGTCAGCGCAAGGCCGCCGCCGACCTGAACATCAGTCAGGCGCTTTTGAGCCACTACGAAAACGGCGCGCGCGAGCCGGGTCTTAACTTTGTCTGCCGCGTGTGCGATTATTATAATGTAACGGCCGATTATCTTCTCGGCCGCTCGCCTAACCCCGACGGAGTTGACCGCGGCGCAGACATTGCGCGCGTGTTCATCGCGGAAATGCGCAGCCTTGCGAACAAGACCGAGGCCGCTTTGGAGGAACTGACATGATACCGCAGGATCACATTAGAAACTTTTCGATAATTGCTCATATTGACCACGGCAAGAGCACTCTTTCCGACAGACTGATAGAAATATGCGGCGCTGTCGAGGAGCGCATAATGGAGGATCAGATCCTTGACAACATGGATCTTGAGCGCGAGCGCGGAATTACCATCAAGGCGCGCGCAGTCGGCTTAAACTACAAGGCCGAAAACGGCGAGACCTATGTTTTGAACCTTATCGACACGCCGGGACACGTTGACTTCAACTACGAGGTCAGCCGCTCGCTGGCAGCCTGCGAGGGCGCTGTGCTGGTCGTAGACGCTTCTCAGGGTGTTGAGGCGCAGACGCTTGCCAACACTTATCTCGCGCTCGATGCCGAGCTTGAGATACTGCCCGTTATAAACAAGATTGACCTCCCTGCCGCCGATCCTCAGCGCGTAAAGCACGAGATCGAGGATATCATCGGCATCCTCGCCATGGACGCGCCGGAGATAAGCGCGAAAAACGGCATAAACGTCGAATCCGTTCTCGAGGATATTGTCGCAAATGTTCCTGCGCCGATGGGCGACGTAAATGCGCCGCTCAAGGCGCTTATCTTCGACAGTCAGTATGACAGCTACCGCGGCGTTATCGTTTTCATGCGCGTTTTTGACGGCCGCATCGCCAAGGGCACCGAAGTGCTGCTGCACTCGACCGGCGCAAAATACAGCGTTCTCGAGGTTGGCCACATGCGTCCGATCGGCCTTGAGCCGTGCTCGGAGCTTACGGCCGGCGACGTCGGATACTTCACCGCTTCCATCAAAAACGTTGCCGACACCCAGGTGGGCGACACGGTAACGACCGCAGCCAACCCCTGCGCAGAGGCTCTGCCCGGCTATCGCCCGGCGCGCGCGATGGTCTATTGCGGCATATACACCGAGGACGGCAGCAAGTACCCAGATCTGCGCGATGCGCTGGAAAAGCTTCAGCTCAACGACGCATCCCTGTCCTTCGAGCCTGAAAGCTCGGCTGCGCTCGGCTTCGGCTTCCGCTGCGGATTTTTGGGCATGCTGCACATGGAGGTCATTCAGGAACGCCTGGAGCGCGAATTTGACCTTGACCTCGTCACAACTCTGCCGAGCGTCATATATAAGGTCGTCAAAACCGACGGCGGCATTGTCATGGTCGATAATCCGCACAATTATCCCGACCCCGGCGTTATTGAGCACGCCGAGGAGCCATATGTCAAGGTGTCGATCATAACGCCGAACGACTATGTCGGCAACATTATGCCCCTTTGCCAGGACAGGCGCGGCGAGTATAAGGACATGCAGTATCTTGACTCGCACCTTGTCGAGCTGCGATACGAAATGCCGCTCAACGAGATAATCTACGACTTTTTTGACACGCTCAAGGCGCGCACGAAGGGCTACGCCTCGCTTGACTATGAGCTGAGCGAATACAAGCCCTCGGAGCTTGTTAAGGTCGATATGCTTCTAAACGGCGATCAGGTCGATGCGCTCAGCTTCATTGCGCACAAGGATAAGGCATATCCCAGAGCGAGGAAGCTGTGCGAAAAGCTCAAGGACAATATCCCCCGTCAACTTTTCGAGATCCCCATTCAGGCTGCCATCGGCGGCAAGATCATCGCGCGCGAAACCGTCAAGGCCATGCGCAAGGATGTCCTTGCAAAGTGCTACGGCGGCGATATCACGCGAAAGAAAAAGCTGCTTGAAAAGCAGAAGGAAGGCAAAAAGAAAATGCGCCAGCTCGGAACCGTTCAGATACCGACCGAGGCATTCCTTGCAGTCCTCAAGCTTGATGAATAACAAAAAACGGCCTTGGCAGGATGCCGAGGCTGTTTTTTTCTATAAGGCAACCGGCAGTTGCTTGTGCCGAAGGCATTCGTCTATTATAATCAAGGCACATGGAGGCGATCATATGGACACGAAAAAGATAATATACGAGCTGCGCACGAAAAACGGAATGTCGCAGGATGAGCTTGCGGAAAAGGTTTTTGTCACAAGGCAGGCTGTTTCGCGCTGGGAAAACGGTGAGACCGTTCCGAACACGGAAACGCTCAAGCTGCTCTCCAGGCTCTTTGACGTTTCGATCAACACGCTCCTCGGCTCGCCGCGGCAGCTAATCTGCCAGTGCTGCGGCATGCCGCTTGAGGATGACTCGATCATCGGGCGAGACAATGACGGCTCGCTTAACGAAAGCTACTGCAAATGGTGCTATGCCGACGGAACCTACACCTACAGCGATATGGACGAGCTGATCGACGTCTGCGTGAAAAACATGTCCGGCGAAGGCTTCACCGAGGCGCAGGCGCGCTCATACATGCAGCAGCTGCTGCCAACGCTCGATTACTGGAAAAACCACGAAAGCCTCGGCGGCAACGGGCAGTTCGAGGAATTTAAAAAGCAGCTTATAGCCGAGTTCAACGCGCTTGACATTGCCGGAATGCCGGAGGTGCAGAGATTAAACGCGCTCGTTGGGAAATACGTTAATCTTGAGTATACGCTCCCGAACGGGCAGCACGCAAAATTCCTGGACGACGGCAAAACATATCTCGGCAATCAGCTTGAAAGCAAGCTCGATAATGAAATCTGCTTCGGCATCATCGCAAATGTCGATTTCCTGCTCGTTTGCACCTACAAACAAGACGGCGCGGATCCCGAGCTTGTGCTTTATAAAAAAAGATAGTTTCAAGGCGTGACCAAAACGGTCACGCCTTTCATTACTTCAAAAACTCTTTATCGCGCTCAGGTACGCTTTCGGACGTAAAGCGCTCAGCTTTGACTGTCAGGCCGTATTTTTCGCGAAGGCGCATTATCGTCTGCATCTCGGGCGAGGCATGGTGAGCGTCAAGCGCCGCCTGATCTGTCCAGCTGTCGATAAGCAGGACGGTCTCCTCATCGTCGAGCGGCTGAAAGTATTCGTACCTTGCATTGCCCGGCTTGCCGCGTATCGCCGACGCTGTGCCGCTGCTCTCCATTTCCTCGGCAAAGCGGCGTGCGGCGCCGTTTTTGCCGGTGTAGTACAGATTTACGGTGAACATTATTCTTTCTCCTGTATCTCGCCCGAGCGGTAAGCTGCGAGCAGACTTTCAAGCGCTTGTATCCTGCGGCGAAGCTGCACGCCGCTGTCGCAATCATCAATATAGCGGCGGCGCTCAAAGCTCTCGACCTGCACGGCCTCGGACTCGATATCCGCGTTATCGTCTATCGCCGCGGCGACGCCCTCGAAGGGCTTATGCGCCTTTATCTTCAGGCCATGGGAATTGAAAACAAGAGTGTAGCCTGCGATGCCGGTAGTTTTCTGATATGCCTCGCAGAAGCCGCCGTCGATGATAAACAGCTTGCCGCCGGCCTTTACGGGGCTTTCGCCCTTCTTTGCTTTGACAGGGGTATGGCCGTTTATGATATGTCCGTTTTTCGGATCAAGGCCGAACTCGCTCAGGATCATACCAACGACCTTCTCATCCTCCCAAAAGCTGAAATAGGGGTTTTTCGGCTCTGCCCACGTGCTCTCGTCATCGACAACGCCGCGCTCGAAGGTGTGGAACACTCGGCCGGAGAACGGACTGTCGTTGCCGCACCAGAGGTACCACATCATGTCAAGCGCCGATTCATCATGCTTTGCCCATGCGTTTTTCACGACCATGTCCGAATAGTCCATCAGGCTCTTGCCGGAGTACCACACGCCGCCGTGGCGCACACGCGCAAACTCGCCGTCCTCGGTCATCGGTATGCAGCCGTGGTACAGCAGGTTTCCGTTGCAGCAAAGATATGTGCTGCCGACGCGGTAGATAAAATCCATATGGCGGTGCAGCGACTGACTGTCGCGGAAAAGGTTTATGTACTCGTTTACCAGATCAAACTCATCATCGTTCAGGCTGTACGGATCGTTTCTGTTAATAGTCGGCCACTTATCCGTGTTAAGGGGATACACTCCATCATCGAGTATGACCGTGTTGTTTTCAAAATCGCAGCGGTTGAGCATCAGGCGAGAGTTCATTCCGTAGCCGGGGTGGCGAAGGATGACCCTGCCTTCAAGCTTGAAGCCGATGGTGTTCAACGCGATACTGACGTTTTTCTTCGTTGCCTCACCGTAGTATTTGCGCGTGAAGTCATAAAGCGGCTGGAGCGATATTCCGTAGCGACGCTCGAGCAGGTTTGCGTTGCCGTAGTCGAGCGATATTCTCAGCACCGTGAATATACATGCCGGGCTTCCCGACGCGGCGCCAAGCCACAGAATATCGTGGTTGCCCCACTGAATGTCGATATTCGGATGCTCCATGAGCGCATCGAGCAGCCGCGCAGGCTCGGGGCCTCGGTCGAAAATATCGCCGACTATGTGCAGCTTATCGACGGCAAGACGCTTAATGATATCCGAAAGCGCGGTGATAACGTCGTCGGCAGCGCCGGTGGATATGATAGACTCCAGAATCGCGTCGTGATAGCGCACCTGGTTTGAATACTCATCACGCTGCATATGCAGAAGCTCATCGAGCACAAAGCTCCATTTGGGCGGCATCTGCTTGCGCACATAGCTGCGTGTGTATTTGCTTGAAAGCGTTTCGGCAAGAGTGCGCAGCATGGTAAGCGCGCTTTTGAGCCTATCATGCGTATACTCGCCGGCGTCGCGCATCGCGCTGAGCTTTTCGTGCGGATAGTAAATGAGCGTGCACAGGCTTCGGCAGCGCTCCTCCCCTATCTCGGCCTCGAAAAGGCGCAAGACCTTTTCCAATATAACGCCGGAGCAGTTGTTGAGTATATGCCGCACGGCGGCGTATTCACCGTGCAGATCGCTGATAAAATGCTCGGTGCCCATGGGCAGGGCAAGTATCGCGCGCAGATTAATTATCTCCGAGCAAACGGCCGCCTCGTCGGGATATTTTTCCGCCAGCAGCTCAAGATACTCTCTCGAAAACTCACTCATATGTATGACCTCTAGTATAATTCGTTTTATATTTAGATGATATCATTTAAATTAACAATTTACAACTTGAAATCGTGTAAAATGTTTGTATAATGGCATCAGTTTATTGAAAAGGATGATATTTTTGCACAACACTTTAAAGCAAAAGCTCGAAAACGGCCAGCAGCCGATCGGCATATTTTTCGACACCGCAAGCGAATATCTCATGGAATGCACCGGGCGCACCGGAATAGACTTTGTTATCATCGACAATGAGCACTCCCCAATTGAGGCCGAAACCAGCGCGAGGCTCATAAGAGCCGCGGAAAACGCAGGCGTAACGCCGCTGTGCCGTGTGCGTGAGATAAGCCGCCCGGCGATACTCAAGCTTCTCGATGTCGGTGCACAGGGTCTTATCATTCCGAACGTGCATAGCGTGCAGCAGGTCAAGGACATAATATCCTATGCCAGATACTATCCTATCGGCCAGCGCGGCTTCTGCCCCTCGCGCAAGGACGGCTGGGGCTTTGACGGCCTTGGCAGCGTGCCTGACACGATGGCACATTTTAACGCCGAAACGCTCATAATCCCCCAGTGCGAGACCGTCGGCGCGCTCGAATCCATCGAGGAGATCGCCGCACTCGACGGAGTTGACGGCATATTCGTCGGCCCGTTCGACCTGTCTATTTCCATGGAAATGCCGGGCGATTTTTCAAACCCCGTTTTTCAGGCTGCGATCGACCGCATAATAAAAGCCTGCCGCAAGGCAGGCAAGAAGTGCATTTTCTTCACCGGAACCGTCGAAGGGATCGCCGCCGGCTTTGACCGCGGCTTCGACGGCATGGCGTACAGCCTTGACGCCGCGATCTTCATCGAGGCTCTGCGCGAGCGCGTTGAGAAAGCACGTCAGTTAAGCAAGTAAATTCCCATGTTCAGATATCCGGCGAAAGTCGTCCACAGGAGATACGGCAGCATCAGCCATCCGGCCGCATTGTCCGTCTTCCAAAACCGGACAGTCGCCAGAAGCGTGAATATCCACATCAGGCACAGCCAGATAAACGCCGCCAGATATTTTTCCGCATTGAAAAATATTATCGGCCAGCCGAAATTGAAAACGAGCGACAGGGCGTAGTAAACGCCGGCCGTTTGCTTCTGAGCCTTTCGGGCGTCGGATGTCCACACTCTGTATGACGCAAGTCCCATGAGGATATAAAGTATCGTCCACGCGACCGGGAACAGCCACCCCGGCGGCGCAAGCGGCGGCTTTTCGATCACCTCGAACATCAGCATATTATCTTTTGTAATAAGGGCGGACAGTCCGCCAACGGCAAGCGGCGCGGCAAGGCTCACGGCAAGCTTTTTCCATTTGATCTTCACATTCATCACCGCTTTTAATATATGAAGGCCCGGCCGGGCTTATTCGTTTTTGAACAATGGACAGAAAACATCTCAGCAAAAAGCAGCAAAAATACGTCGGCATAGCGGCGATAGCCATCGCCGTTATCGCAATAGCACTGATAATATGGCTTGCGGGCGTTCCGCTTGTCAGATTTGCATCGGAGCCTGAAAAATTCCGTCAATGGGTGGACAATAACGGCATATGGAGCCGCTTTGCCTACATGGGCATGGTCATTCTTCAGGTCGTGATCGCCGTTTTACCCGGCGAACCGTTCGAGATTGCCGCCGGCTACGCCTTTGGCGCCGTTGAAGGCTCACTTTTGTGCATAGCGGCATCCACCCTCGGCAGTATCACGGTCTTTCTGCTCGTCAGATATTTCGGTGTTCCGCTGGTCGAGGTTTTCTTTTCAGAGGAAAAGCTGCACCGCATAAAGTTTTTGAAGACCACCCCTAAGCGCGACTTCATATTTTTTATCATATTTATGATACCCGGAACGCCAAAGGATCTGCTGTGCTATTTTGCCGGGCTCACCGATATCCGTCTTTCATTGTGGCTACTGATATGCTCGCTCGGCAGACTTCCGTCGATCGTGACCTCCACCGTCGGCGGCGACGCGCTCGGCACGTCAAACTACTGGTTTGCCGCCGCTGTTTTCGCCATAACGCTTGTAATAAGCCTCGTTGGACTGCTCTTTTACAAAAAAATTTGCAACAGGCACGAAAAATGAGTATAATAGAGATATACTTAAAAAGCTTGATATATTTATGACACAACCAACATTTTGTAAAAATATTTTTCTCGTTTTTGTATTGACATTAGCGAAAAGCGTGCTATAATATGTCGCGTGGGATAATAATGCGCGCAGCTGCAGGTGCTGCGCAGCAAGACTCTCATTAAAGTATGTTCGTTATGCCCTATTACAAATGCCATCCAAGTTGTTCAGTAACTATACATGTCGTTTAAGTAATTCTCCCTTCCTTCCTATTTCCATCAGCTAACGAGCATATTCTACACCCCCCTTCAAAGCGGCCGGAGACAGAGCAGTCCCCGGCCGTAATAAATTTACCGCTTAATATGCAAAAAGCCCCGACAGACTTCTGTCGGGGCTCAGTTTGTCGAAAAACTATGCTGCAAAAGAAAGATAATAGAGCAGCAGGGGAGCTCGAGGGGGCAAAGGCCCCACTCGAAATTGGATTAATAGCCATCAAAAACGCCTGATTTATCAGGCTTTTTGACGAGCGTAGCGAGATTTTTCGTGAAAACCTGTTTTCACAAAAAATGTGGCGTTTTTGAAGCGTGCAAAAAAGTCACAGACTTTTTTGACACGCTGAAGCCCCGACAGACTTCTGTCGGGGCTTGCGTTGAATTTTGCACTGTTTTTAAGATTAAAGCTGACGAGCGTCGGTGAAAAAAAACACCGCAACACAAGTTGCGGTGTTTTTTGGTGGAGATAAGCGGGATCGAACCGCTGACCTCTTGAATGCCATTCAAATAAACGATTTTATTATTTTCTCTAAATTGTTGCCTATTTTAGCGTTTTAAGCGTTTTAAGGCTTTGTTTTTGCCGTAAAAGTTATTATATTTCATGGCAAAATTTAATAAAAATCGCCCGAAATGCTGCAAAAATGCCGTCTATTACAGACGTATTACAGACATTGTTTATTCCACGTCCACAATCCCGAAATAATACGCTGCCATCTTTGCATTGGGGCTTTTCGCGTCCTTATCGAACAGAAACGCCTTTGCCATACAAGCGTAAAATTCGGGTGTGCCTACGTTATATTTGTTGGCGACGGTGCAGTAATCCGAATACATCATGTTCATTGCGACGTTCCAGCAATAATCGGATATATGATCGAATTTTACGCCGATAGACTGTGCGACTGCCGTTGTCTGCGCGATCGTCCAGTGTCCGCCGGTCGTGCCGTCGTCGTTCAGCATTTTAGCGTTCCATGCCTCCGCGTCGTCACGAGTAAATTTACCTGTGCGGCATAGACACTGTTCCATGCTGTCGATAGCTTCCCAGCAATCTACCATGCCATGCACTGCCTGATACGTCCGTTCTGTAGACGGTGAGGCCATGTATTCAGATATGGCATTTTCAAGCTTTTCTTTGTAAGCTTTAATTTTATCTTTCATGCCAGTTTCACCATGCTTGCGCAAACGTGGTTGATTGTACCTGCTATGCCGCTTATGGCCGCGCTGATAGTGGGAGCGCTATTGCAACATACAGGAATGTAGATTGTAGTTTCAACGTGTAGCGTGTAAATGTTGTTCGCTACAGTCGTTACCTGTGCATCAGCGCAAGGCAGCGCAACGGTATCTTTAAAGGCTTTAAGCTCAGCTGTACCGGCTGCGTCAGCCGTGAATACAACATCATAGCTGATGCGATAAAGGCCGCCGGACGCGACTACAAAGCCGCCTGTGACGGTATCTATCGAACAGCCGGTATCGGTGTTCAGGATGCCCAGCACGTTAACGGGCGTACCGGCAGCCACAAAGGTCTGCGCGGTGTTGTTGTATGCGTTCTGTGCGCTTTTGTAATGCGCGTTTTTCAGTTTAGAATTGCAAGCCATAATTATAATTCCTTTCTTAATTAAATATTAATAATGCCCGTGCAGCGTTTACCACACGGGCTAACGCTGTTAAAGCGGATAATCATTTAGGGTTATGCGCAGCAACCGCCGCCGCAAAACGGGGACATACCGGCGTTGTAAGTGTAGCCGTTGGGGTAACGGACCACGCCATACATGCGATTATCCATTTCAAGGCTGGCAATACGCGCCGACTGTTCGGCAACGCGCTGTTCAAGCTGCGACTTTTCCAGCGCTGCAAACTTTGCTTCAAGATTTGCGTTCACGCCGTCAATCGCTCGCTGTGTCTTGCAGCAGCAGTCGGCAAGCTGTGCCTGGATGCTGTTACCGGTCTGCATAATGGTCATGTTCGTGCCATTCTGAGCAAGCGCCATCTCTTTACCGAGCTGGCCGATGTTGCCCTGCACATCGTAGCCAAGATTGCAAATGCCGTTGCCGATATTGGTAAGGCGATCATTAAGCAGGCCAAACTGCTGGCCGAAAAGGATCTCCTGCTGTGATGCAGCGGTTGCATACTGGCCATAATCACCGGCGCGGTTAAAGCCGCCGAACATCATAAAGAACAGGAACAGTACAACCACAAGCAGCAAACCGCCACTGCCAAAGCCGAAACCGTCGTTATCTTTGTTGCCTACAACGGATGCAAGATCGGATAAACTGTAATTATCCATCGTTTTTCTCCTTTCGTAGATTTTTTATAATAAACCGTGTCGACCCGGCCTATTTCAGAAACTGCATGAAGAATTTTGCTTGTTCTTTTAATTCTTCAAATTGTTCTTTCGTCATTCGCCCCGATGTAAGAAGCTTTTCGATTTCCGCGCCTGCTTTTTCGGGTGTCATGCCCTGCGCGAATTTGCGAAATTCAGCTATCATTGCAATAGGGTTATTCGGCATTCGCTTTCCCACGCTTTGCCCTAACATCTGCATCATCGGATTTGCCATTTAATATGTCCTCCAGTCGCTTTATTCTGATTTCAAGATCATTTACGTTTACTTCGGGCGCTGGCTGATAAGGCGCGATGGAATACGGCGTTATCGTCGGATAGCCTGCGCCGTCAGTTGTTTTCAGCCACACTATAGGATCGTTTTCATCCAGCAGAAGCACCGAGCTGTCAGCGGCCATCCTGAACGCGTCAGCGCCGTTTCTGCCGTTCACTTTGATAACTTGGCATCTTTGCGGCATCTGCGCTCCTGTGCCCATCTGTGGCGTGTAGGGCGGTGCATATCCATAGCCGTTTCCGTAACCATACATTCCGTTCATGGGTTAACCCCCTTTATTTTTTTCTGCCTAAATCATCGCATAAAAAAAGCCCCGTAACGTGTCAGTTACAGGGCGATAATGTGTCATAAAAAAAAGAGGGTAACGCATAATGCGCTACCCTTTAGCTATGTCCGCTATTTTGTTTTTGATGCTGCGTATACGCCGGTTGATCGTTTCAACACTGCAATGCCGCCGGTCGGCTATTTCGATGATGGATAATCCGTCGGCGCGTAGATTAAGTATCGTCTTTTCTTCAAGCGTAAAGCCGCATTCAGCTATCAGCCGTTCGCGCAATGCCGTTGGAAATTGCAGCTTGCATTTTCGCTTCGGCTGCGCTATTTCTTTCAAGGCTTCCATTGTCACCGCCTATCAAAGCTTCATAGATGATATCGGCAAGGTTTGCCGATGCTTCGTCAATGCCGTTTATCCGGCAAAATTCTTTGATGGTTGCAGTCATCAAACAGCCTCCGTTTATGGTTTACAAGGGATTACTTATCACACTTCGGCTTATCGTACTCCATAGCCTGCTTGCTGTCGCTGACTCCGGCGGTCGTCGGGTCTGTGACTACGCCGAGAATGGTAAGCACCGCGAACAGCGCGTTTACAACGGCCAGCAGCTTGTCGCCCAGTGCGTCAAGCTTCAGATCGATGCCGAACACAGCCGCCACTACCTGAATAAGCAGCAGCAGCGCCGGGATGAGCGCGAGCCAAAAGGTTTTGTTTTTAAGTCTTACAGTCCAGTTGATTTTCATAAATGTGCCTCCTGTTAATGATGATGATTTTTCATGTCGTTTTCAAGATCGCTTATGCGATGGTTGATTACCTTAATCTGTTCCTCTACCACAGGCATACGCTTTGCAAACTTGTTGTGCTCCCTGACCTCTCGTGTCAACTCGATCACCTTTGTTTCCATTACCGCCTGAGATTTGTTATTGCTGATAATAACGCCGATAAGCGTCAGCACGCCGGTTATGATAGCTACGACTACACTTTCAACCATTATTTTTTAATTATCCTCTCGCAAAAAATTATCGTCCTGAGCATATCCTCCGTCAGGTCGATAACGCCGTTGCCCTTGCCCTTGATTATGCCGTCGTGCATAAGCTGCTTTACGGTATCGCGGTAAAAGCCCTCCGGCACATCCTCGATTTTGTTCCATCTGACCATTTCTTCATCCTCGCTTTCTGCTGTATATTTCGGCCTGCCGAAGCCGTAGACCGTGCTGCCGAGATACCGGGTAACGCGCTGCACGGCGTTGCCGGCGTTGCCCTCTATGGTAACGAACGTGTTGCCGTTTACACTCTCCACAATGCCCGTGTGGCAGGGCAGCCCATCGCGGCTGTCGCGCTGAAAATACTGATCGCCGACCTGCGGCTTGGTGAAAAGCCTCGCCTGTGCCGCGTAATACTTCGCCCAGCTCACGCAGCTTGCGCCGTATGGCCCGGTAAGGCACAGAATATCCTTTGCCTCGCTCCCGGCAATGCGCCAGAAGCACCACGCTACAAAGCTTGTGCACCATTCATAGCCGTTCTTTGGCGTGTTCCAGAACTTCACCTTGTCAAGCTCGGCCTGAAACATCGTGAAGTTGCCTCGCCCGGCATTGCCTTCAAAGCTGTATAAGTCCTTGTCCGATGCCTTTTCCTTATAGCCTATGTACTTTGCAGCTAACGTGAGCACCTGTTTCGGGGTAATGTTCATCCTACATCCTCCCACGCCGACGGCAGCGCGGCCACGTCATAAACGCAGTTGTCCTGTTTGCAGCGATACACTTTGCCGTCGGCATCACGGTAACACTCCCCGGCCATATACATACCGCTTGTTCCGTAAGCATCGACCCAAGGCTTAGCCTTTGCAGGGTCTTTCGTGTGGCACAGCCCCCACAGAGCGCGAAGCGTTGACGGCCTGCCCTGATAATTCGCGGCGTTGTGCGGCTGTATAAGCGTCCACACCTGCCCCTCGTCCGCAACCGGCGTACCGGCAGGACATGCGCTGTAGTCCTTCGTCGCATCGAAGTCCGGCACGGCAATTTCTGCGGCGATAATTTCAGTGCCGGTCATGGTGTTCGCCTTTGCCCGCAGGGCTGCGGCATCATCCGCGCCTTTTTCTTTCATTTTTGCGATCGCTTCATCTTTCGTCATATGCTGTTCACACCTTCCTTGTAAGCATTCTCAAGGTCTGCCGAGCTTATCGCGCTTGCCGTGACGGTCTCGATCTCCGTCGGCTTGCCCATTTTGATGGTAACCGTGCCGTCGCGGTTATCTCGGATAACGCCGCTCATGCTGTATTCCGAGTTGTCGTATTCGTTGGTAACTTCTTCTGTTACGGGATTGCCGCTGCCGTCAACCATCGGTTGACCATCCTCGCTTGTCTTCTGCACCGTGTCTTTCTGTACGATGCTCCACGGCGTGTTATTCGGCAGCAGCGCGAGCACATCCGCATACGCCATCGTAAGCGTGATAGACTTCGTGTCGCGCCTGTCCCACTCGTAGTCGCCTATTCTGCCGTCTATTTCTGCTGGGTATAGTGTGTTATTTACTTTGATGTAGGTCATTGTGTCTCCTTTCATGATGGGATGATGTTGAAATCACTGTCTACTAGCTGCGTAACAGCCATAATAAGCGCAAAGCGATTTTTCCATTGTAGCACATGAGCCAGTTTATAGATCGTTCCATCAGTTTTCACTATAAACGGTTTGCGGGTATTATCCGTCCAATACATGGAACGCAATTCCCATGCAGAGGCAGAGCCCTCATAATATGCAATGCGTGTTGCGGATGCATCTTCACCGTAGTTCGTATTTTCAAAATAATCAAGTTTAGCGCCCTCTAACGGTGAATAGCCTGAATATCCGATTTCTTTACAGCTCAAGTGGAAAATCTTTGCAGTTAAATTCGACACGTTTGAAGTGTAAACAGGTATATTGACTTGTCGGATGTCTTTTTGAATCGACGGTTCAAAAGCCTGTAGCACTGTTTCATTGAGATGTTGGAATGCTTTTGACGTTGAGTATTGTTGATCAAATGATGTCGTAGTAGTAAATCCCGATTCGCTGGTATCATAAATATCTTTTATCATTAACCATGTTCCATTACAGCTTGCGTCATAAATTGCCGGGTTTGGATTACCCTGATGCACGATTATAAATTCCTTTCGTACACCTCCGACATTCATATACACACTCGACCCAACTGCAAGCTCTCCAACAGGCGTTCCAAAGCTTATATCATACCCCGTACCTCCAATAAGCGTCCGGCCTTTCTTGATGTCATAACCGGTACCGCCGATTAAGGTTCTACCGCTTTTGATATCATAGGAAGTACCATTGATTAAAGTTTTGTGTGCCATATCCGCGCCCCCTTAGCCGTACACCCAGCATATTTGCCCGTTTACGGTCGGCGTCGATTCCGTACTTGAAAAATACTGATTGCGCAGTACAGGCGTTCCGACCGCTACACCGTCGGTTGCATACTTCGCCCTGTTAACGGTTTGACTTGCTATGTTCGATGTGGTGATAGCTGTGGCTTTGTCCTGCTTTGTGTCTTGCAGGTTTTTGTCGGCTGATATCCACGTATACCCCGTAGCCGCCGCCGCTGTGCAGTGATAAACAAGCTTTGCCGCCGTATCGATGTACTCCTGGCCGACAACACCGACGGTCGATGTCGTGGGCGGGGTAGTGCCGATGATGGGCTGAGCGTCACCGAGAAGCTTGAGCGCTTCATTGATCGTCGGATCATCACTCGTAAGCCCCAAAGCCTCTTTCGTCTCATCGGTCAGCAGATTGGATTTTGACAGCGGCGTTCCGACAGTGTCGCATCCGTCAGGGTTTAGTGCGATATCCAGCGTTGCATTTCCGGCAAGCAACTGTGTTCGCCATTCTGAAAAGCTCTCAGGCAGCGATGAGGGCGCTTTGAGCTTCCTCGACGTGCCGTCGCCTTTGATTACGGTGTTTTTCAAATGCTCTCCTCCTATTCTCCGCAATAATACAGATTAACGTATTCAAATGCGGCAACTGTTTTGTCTATCTCGTCATACAATGACTGTTCCAGTTCGACGAGCGCCGCGTTTATGAGATAGAGCAGATACTCAATGTCATTCGCGGTCGAGAATGTGAGATTGCGCATGCTCGTCGGTACTGTCGGCGCATCGGCTGGCAATGTAAGCTGTTCTCGCAATTCGGTAAGGTTAGCAAGGTATGTTTCCATTGCCGCCTGCATCGGTATGTCCGTGACCGCCCAATCGGTCTTGGGATTGACCGTGATGCTTTCGGGGTCATACGGCAGAACAACGGTAACGTCATTGCCGCCGCCTCTCGCCGCGCTGTATGCCGCCACTCTCTGCGGCAGCGTCTTCATTTGCTGCGCGATATACGAAACGGCCTGTCCGACGCGGTTTAAGTCGGTGTAGTTATACGCGCCTTTCATACCGGCCATATACTCCGTTTTCTCCGCGTCTGTCATGGCGCTCAAGCCTCCGGCGAGTATCTTTCCCTTTAGCTCGTAAACGCGGTCTACATCGGCTTGTGTGCGGTCATATATAAGGTCGTCGATCACACTCATATCAAAGCTTTCACCTTTACCTTTCCGCTCAGAGAGCCGTTAAATGTTATCTCATCAACCAGCACGAGCGCGTCCATCTCGTCGGTGTACATGGTCTGCAAGCCTATAATGTCGCCGACTTCGAGCTCGGGATTGCCGCGATACGTCGCATCGTAAGTGTTGCGCATTGTAAGATACTTTTTGACGTGCTCGGCAAGCGCGACGCACATATCGTCGTTGGTTATGAGAGGATTTGTCTCCTTATCGGTTTCCCCGTCCAAATTCACGGGGTAAGAAACGACCACCGAGTTTTCAGACAAAGTTTTACCTGTTATGGTCACGGTTTTAGTGCCGGAGGATAACACCAAATCGGCAGCTCTCGCATATATATCGGAAGATACAAGCGTACCGCCGGTAACCGTGATTTGTACATCCGCTGCAAGACCTGAGAACTCAATATGTAGGTTGGTCTCGGCGGTCGTTCCTTCAAATAGCACACTACTGTCGCCGTTGGCCGTGTAAGCGTATTTTGCGACGGTAACGGTCTTGAGCTGATCGATTTTTGACAGCGTTTGACTGTCTTCGGATATCGTAGTGAAGTCCAACGTATAATCCGTTTCGCGGTAATAGACCTTGCTCACTCGCGCTCGGCGATAAGGTAAACCGCCGAGAACAGTGACCTCGAACTTTGTGCAGTCAGACGCAAGCGAGCTCGTGATGACCGTCTCGGCAGACGTTATACCGCTTACGACTTTGGTATCAAGCAACGTATCGCCGCTGTAATACTTGACCTGCACCGACGAGGGATATTCATCTATCGGCGTATCAAAGCACAGCGTGAGCACCGGTAGATCATGCGATACATCGAACTCCTTAGTAAACACCGGCGCTGTGTTGTAATCTCCGCTGCCGTCCGACATGCTCTGACTTACATAGCCGCGCCCCGACGCGTCCTCACTTTCGATAAGCACCTGTTCTTCCCCGCCGTCAAGCGTCCAACGATTGAGCTCGAGCGTGATATAGGTGTTATCCGTCTTGTTGCCTTTATCAACGCTGTTCCACTCGCTGAACCACATATGGCCGTTATCCGACCATGTACCGTTGTATATACCGATGATCGTTACGCCGAACGGCTTAATGTGTATGATATTATCGTCATCGGTGAACAGGCGGCAGCGGCAAGCGTGGGCTATAAGCTGCAAGCAATTCATGTGCGTGTCGATAGGAAGCGCGGCAGTGGTTTTCATCTGCTTCAGTGCGGGGTCTATCACCCAGGGATGTGTTCCGAGCTCGGTAAGCGTCAGGTCTGCATCCAGCAACACTTCCTCTGCCATGTCGTAAAAGGTCTTTTCGCCTAACTTGCTCTTATAAAAGCTGCCCGTTAAGCTGCCGATAAGCCCTGTGCCGGTAAACGTAGCCTGATTTTTCGAGGCTTTAGGCTTGCTGTTCAAAACGTACTTGTCGCCCTTAGTCCACTCGACGTTTCCGTCCGACAGTTCGTAGCCGAAGCTTATGGTTACCGGCGAGTTTTTGTCGACATAGGCGTACATGCCTGTAGGATTGTCAGGATCGTATTTATGCTCGTAATCCAGTATCGCAAACTGCATGGTCTCTTTCGGCAGTCTGCGACTCAAGGGGTCTACATCGTGCGACTGCTTCGTTGATACGATATCGCTGTTTGTAAACGTCTTTTCAATGCCATACATGATACGCTCCAAACGTGGGCGGCGATAAGGAAGCATATTACCAAACACGAGTTCGATCTTGTCACACGAGGCTATGCGAGCCTCAAAAGCTGCCTCGGTGTCAGTTACACTTATTGTTTTATTTTCGACCACTTCATTATTAAGATAAAACTTTGCGGTAATCTCAAGCGGCCACTCTTTAGTACGCGTATCAAAAATAAACGTAAGCCCGGCGAACGCGTGAGGGTCGGTAAACTCTCTTGTCAGCACTGCGCTTGTGGTAAACTCGCCGTTTGCATTACTTATAAGCGTAGATGTAAAGCCGTCTTGCCGCGTATTGCCCGTGTTCGATACCAGAATGATTTGAGAGCCGTCAAGCCCCCACCTGTTCAACTCCAACGTCGCATAGGTTTCTTCATAGTCATATTCGTAATCTATTGTGTCGAATTCCGAATATCCCTGTGCACCGTTGCTCTCCCACTCGCCGTCTGTTGCTGCCGCTACGTCGACGTTTGAAAACGCGACTTTCACATACGAACGGTTTCTGAGCATAGACCTCATGCTCAACTTGTAAGCATCGCTTACCTGCTTCACGGTCTACACCTCCTTAGAACGGCTCGCCGCAATCGATAAGATTGACTTTACAATTGATATAATCCAGCGGCAAGCCGGTTTTCGGGTCAAGATGAAGCGGCTCGGCTGTGCGGTCACCGGGGTACATTTTTCGCGTTGTCCAGCGGTTATTTACCATATCGGGATAGCTCACAGTCACATAAAATCGGCTAAACTCCTTCAATATAGCCGACCATTGAGCAGCGGTAAGATAACCCCATTCAAGGTTGTTTATCTTCTGCTGTTCGCGGCCTACCACCTGACCGACAACGACTGCATTTGCGTTTCGGGCTGAGTCAACAATAGTGGCGACCATTAAATTCAGCCCCCGTCGAGGCGTGGGATATGCCTTGCCGTTGATTTTTATAAAGCTGTTCATATCCTCACGCCTCCTTAATAAGCGTTTGCAAACGCACCAACATTGACTCTGCGGCCTCTACTCTGATTGTATCGATCATAAGAATGGCCTATCGCGTCATCGCCGATATAAACGTCCATATCCTTAGACTCAACCACGTTGATAAGCGAATATATCGCAGCGATAACGCCGTCATTTGCATTAGTAACACCGGCTGATATGCCCTCTACAATCTGGTCATTGTTGGCTACCGCCGTTCTGCGTCCCATTGTGCCGACCATCTCAGCGCCGGACTCACGAGCAATAAACAACTGCCCTTCATCAGGGAAACCGCCCTCTGCGAAAAGGTCAACGTGTTTTATCTTGTCAAGGCCGCTCCAATCACTGCCTGTAATCTTCGCAGCAATAGATACCACAGCGTTAAACTTTCCTATCAGGCCATTGATTATGTCTATAACTTTATTAATAGCATCTTGAACAATCGAAACTAAACCACGTAACAATACATCCTTTGCAAAAGTTTTAATTGCAGAAATCGCCGTTTTAAACGCATCCTTTATTGCATCCCACGCACTTGAAAACTTCTCTTTCAAAGGGTCTATCACGTTGTCTTTAAACCAATTTACTACTGGTGCGAATATTTCTTTGATTTTTCCCCACAAATTCTCAAAGCCTGAGCGTAGGCGCTCCCACATGTCCGAGAATTTTTCCTTGAGAGGCTCAATGATTTTCTCTTTAAACCAGTTTATGACCGGCTCGAATATCGTTTTGATATCATTCCACAGCTTATCAAATCCTTCGGTCAAGTCCTCCCACAAGCCTGTAAAGAACTCTGTCAAGGGAGCAATGACGTTTTCATTAAACCATGTCGACACGGTTGACCACGTCTCTTGAATACCAGTCCACAAATTGGAAAAGAATTGGCTTACGTCCTCTTTCAGCTTTCTGAAAAATTCTTTGACCGGCTTAATGACTTGTTCGTCAAACCACAAAGGAACGACGATCCAAATAGCCTTTATGATGATCCAGCAGCCTCTAAAAAACTCGCTTATCCAATCAACAATAGGCTCAAAGAAATTAACTATCGGCTGAATAACATTGTCGTTGAACCAAGTAGCGACGGGATCCCACACTGCTTTAACATCTGCCCACAAATCAGAGAAAAAGCCCGATACATCTTTCCAAAGCCCTTTAAAGAAATTAGCGATAGGGTCTATGACGTTCGTCTTAAACCATATAGACGCGTCTTTCCATATCTGTTTGATACCTTCCCAAAGGTTTTGGAAAAAACCCTTGATTTCATCCCAATACCGATAAACAGCCGCCGCGAGCATCACGACACCGGCAATGGCAAGTGGCACCCAACTGCCCGTAAATGTAGATAAGGCAATACCAATTTTTAAAATGCCGCTTTCAAAAGCCAGGAAAGAATTATCGGTTAACTCACCTGTGTCTACAAATTCTTTTATAGCACCTATGGCCTCAGTAATACCGCCAACAAGCAAGCCAACGCCAAAACCGACTTTACCGAATAGTGTTGTTAAGCCAACAGTCAAAGCAACTGTGCCAATTTCAAGGGCAGAAAGCGCTTCTTTAGTTAATTTTGATTGTGTTACCCAATCCTTAAAACCGATTACAAGTAACGCAATACCGCCGACAATCGTTCCAATAGCAAATCCCAGTTTGCCAAATTTCAAAGTAAGACCAGCGGTCATAGTGCCGATGCCTGCAAGCATACCTATAAGATTGCCTTTGTTCAAACCATTAGTCCAAGCATCAAAGGCACTCGCAAGTAACATAACTGCACCGGCAGCAGCAAGCGCAATACCAAGCAGTGGCGTAATTCTTCCGACAAGCTCGCTTATACGCTTCAAAATTCCCTCAAGACCGCCAAGATCGCCAATAATCGATCCTATCTTCCATGCGAGGAAACCAACGCCGATAGCCAGCACAGCAACAAGAATTTCATCCAAATGTTCTTTTACGAACGTAAGCAGTGACTCAAGCTTTTTGCGAATATTGTCTATTCTCTCTGATATTGCATCGCCGAGAAAATCATACTCAGGAAGCTCAAAATCAAAACCGCCACCGCCGCCTGCACCACTGCCGGAAGATGATTTGTCTTCCGGCTTGAATACATTCAGCTCGTCAAAACCGGCAGTGTACTGTTTAAGTTTTTTTGCAGCATCACCGGCACCTTCGAGGTTGTCCTCAAGAGCGCCAGCGCCGCCTGCTGCATTATCAAGGCCGGAATAGTCAATTGGGGTTAGTTTAAATCCGAATATAGCCGCTATTGTACTTGCAATCTCTTTAATGATCTGAACAACAGCAATCGCCACGGGGAGTATCGCATTGAGCATCGGGATAAAGATATCGCCTATTGCTCTCGCGCACATAGTGAACTGCGCCTGCAATATTCTGAGTTGATTAGCCGGGGCTTCAAGCGAACGTGCCATATCACCCTGTGCAGTCGTTACCTGTGTCATAATGGCGTAATAACGTAGCTCGGCTTTCTCGGCCTGCGTCATTGCCGATACACTTTCATTGATACCCAGTGTATACGCCGTCTGCTGCAAACGTGCCTGAGACAGGTCATAGCCCAACCTACGTAGCGGCTCAAGCTCGCCGGAAATGCCGGACTGCAATTTTAACATTGCATCTTCAACGCTTATATTAAAGAACGAACTTATATCATAGCCTAATTGCGTCAGGTTCTTGCTCATCGTGTATGCTCGATCTGAAACAGAACCAAAGCCCTCTAAGAGCGTATTGAATATACCCTGATTGCGCATCCACTCGGCAGGGTCAATACCCATGACCTCAGATACAGCCTCGGCGTATTTCTTTGCTTGTTCGGCATATTTGCCCATTGATGCAGTGAAGAGGTTCAAGTCTTCCTGATATTTATTCGACTCTGTAATAGCCGAGCTTATCAAATTCGACACCGTACGCAGCGATAAAGCAACGCCGCCCAATTTGAGAAGCCCTGCCGTTTTGCCGAATTTGCCAACGCTTTTCTTGCCCTTTTCACTGGACGAGATAAGTTTTTGGATTTTCGATGGAAACGCCGAGAAACCGTTAGATACCTTTTGCATCTCATCAGCCAGTGGCTTCATAGCCGCAGCCAGCTCCGACATTTGCCGCGTGAATTTATCAAGATCAACTTTTTCAAGCTCTCCGACGACTTCGGGGAGCTTTTTTAATTGATTAATAAATGTAGTCAGTTTCGATTTTCCGAGCTCAGAAAGCGGCCTGAGACCGTCCGCGAGGCCGACAAGCTTATCTTTTGTACTTTCGTTAACACCGGCTAAAGCAGCGTTTATCGCCTTTATCTGGTTGGCAATAGAAGATGATATAGTAACCTTTCCAACGCCCTTAAGCACATTGAGCGCACCTGCCAGAGATGAAATCTTACTTGCTGCATCCGACTGACTAAAGCCCTTTAAAGCATCGTTTAATTTTCTAATGCTATCAGCAGTCTTGCTAAGTCCGCCCGTGCCGCCTGATGTAGCGGTTTTTAATGCCTTGAGTGTATCTATCAGAGCTTCCAAGCCTTTGACCGTATCTTTGCTGTCATTGACTATCTCGAACTCCAAGCCCTGAATTTCTACATTATCAGCCATCCGTTACACCACCTTCTTCTTTAAACTTCTTGTTATTTGACATCATAAATGCCTGCATAAACGCTTTTGCCTTTTCGTCCTGCCTCTTTTCAACCACCTGTTTCTTGCGCGTTTCATCGTTCCTGCTAAACAGCTCATAAGGCTGATTTGCATACGGCGTAGGCTTAGTGCCTTTCTTCGCAAACGCTCGCAATATAGGAGCAACGTCGATCAATGCCTCGTAAAAATAAGCGCCCTGCAACCACGCATCTTGATTTTTCAAATCCTGTTTTATCTGCGCTGCACGGCGGTAATACTTAACTAAATCGCAATCTTGCTCCCAATACTGCTCATAGGTCATGCCTATAGACAGGTAATACGGAAAAAGCTCATAAAATTTGTCTGTGTAAGCAAAACGGGGGATGGAGCTTCGTTCACCTCCACCCCCCACGTTCACGGAAGAATGGCCGCTTACCAGCCAGCCTTCCAGCTCAGGTTTCCCTCATCGTTCTCCTGCTCGGGTTCGTCAAGCAGCGCCATAAGCGGCTCGTTGTACATCTCCACAAGTGCGCCTATAAGCTCGTCCTTGTGGTTCAGCTTTGCATAAATTGCGTCAATCACATCACGCTTAACAAAACGATGATGCGCAAGAAACGCACCCGCAAAAAGTGCGGGAAGAAGCGTCATAGGTTTACGCTCCATGTCAGCAGCCACAAAGCCGTTTTTCTCCATGAGCTCGATTGTCTTTCGGGTAAATTCCAGTGTATATGTAACGCCGGAAACAGGATCGTTAATAGTAAGCTGTTTTGCCATGATAAATCCTCCTTATCAATTTGGCTTGTAATCAGGTGTCAGAAAAAACAATAGGTGTAGACGGCGCGATGGTAATAGTCATGCCCACAACTTCATTTACGCCGCCGCCGACGGGATAAACAGAAAGCTCGCCGTCAAAGCTAAACTTACCGTTAGAGCCATCTGGGGTAACAGTGCCGGAAACCTCCGTACCGCCGAACCACACTGCATAGCTGGCTTTCTTACCTTCAAGAGCCTTGAGCGTCTTGAAAGTGGTCATGTCGTAGTTTGCGGAGAACGACAGGCCATCAAGAGACTGAATGCCTGCAATATAGGTCTGCATGTTGTCACTCAGAGTAGTGGTTTCGAGCATTTCGGGCTCGCCGCCGAGATCGGGGAACTCTTTGATATCAACAAGCTTCGACCAGGTATCACCTGTGTCTCCTTTCTTCATCAGAAAGACTTTATATGTACTTATCGCCATGATTTACCTCCTATAAAGATTAGTACCGTCCGTTTCTGCCTTGTATCGGGCAACGAGCCGGTAAATTGTCGCATTTTCCATATTTGGAACGGGCGAAAGTGATATTCGCCTAAAATTCTTTGAATACATCAAATTATCGATGAACGTTATGATCTCGCGGCAAGCCGCTTTTTTACCAACGCTTTTGTTGGAATAAACGTTCACCTCATACATCAGCGTCGAAAACTCAACACTACCGCTGTCCATGTGCGTCTGTGTCGTGTAATTGTCCTGCTCGACAATGCTCACATAAGGAAAATCAGGCGGAGCGTTTATATATTCGCCGCTTACGATAATGCCGGAGAATTTGTTTCTAAGCGCTTTGGCTATCGGCGTGTATATCTGATTTTCAATGTCAATCATTTAAACACTTCCTTTGCCAAAGCAGTTAAACTTGCTTCCAATTCCTTTACCGTTTCATACATCGGCATATTTGCCGGATTGCCTTGCGTAATAACAACGGTGCTGCCGTCGGGCTTTTCTCTGACGATACCGTTAGAGCCGGGTTCACCGTAATAGCCCCATGATGATTGCTTGCCGTGACCATCACCGTACTCGCCGCGAGCCATACCCAGCTCACCCGCTTGCGGATGATTGTTGGGATAAGTAACGCCTGTACCGAACTCTATAAACAGCGTTGCCGTGCCCGTAGCGACTATTGCCATAGTGTTTCTGTCTCGTTCTTCGATCTTCACCACAACATCATTCGTGCCGTCATAGATCGCAGTGCCGAACTTAGCGCTCGCCGCGTTGTAACCCATTTTCGCCAAACGCCTCAGAAACTCGTTTGAGCGCTCTTTGAGCCACACGTTGTATTCGTTCACGCTTTTTATCAGCTCCGCAATACCGGCATTAGACAGCGGTACAACGACCTTTTTCACGACACATTCACCTTTTGAATTGCATACGCAATGGCATTAAGCGATTTTGCAACGCGCTTTACAACGTAGTCATAAAGTGGAGTGCCGTCCTCGCTGTATTCAGGCAGCTTATCAACAAACAAAACCGAGTTTTCGTCAATCGGACAAGTCAGGTCGTCGGTAACGATCACCTTGTCATAACCCGCGAAATTGCCGAACTGTTCTATCTGTGCCGTGCCTGTAGCCGACGAAACATTAGCTCTTAACTTAACGGCGGGTTTGTAAATCAACCTTGAGCCACCGGTTTCGTTGCCGTATTCATCCTCAACGATTTCCTTGCGGTCATAAAGCTGATACCAAAGCGCCACTTTGTTTCGCTCTAATATCTTCATGCGTCACCTCCGAGGGTGGACGCAAAAGGCACAACATCTCTCAACAGCGCAGAAGGGATATCGGCATTGTCATAAGTGCGCGATATTCCATTTTCACTATGTGCCGTCTCCCCTTCTGCACCGCGTTTGTTGATTAGATAAACTGCGATCTCGACCTGAACATACTCATAGCGCTCAGGCACATTCTGCGTAGCAAACGTAAAGGGATATGCTTTCCTGCAAACCTTATCCCCGGCGATTTTAAGGTAAGTGGACAGAACGCTTTCATCCGTCTCGCCGGTCATAGCTTTAACCATTGCCAGTTTTTCAGTTTCCGTCATACTGTCCACCCCTTTCGTTTAAACGTTTTTATCAGCCACCGGTAGAGCCAGTGGCTTTGAAATCAGCTGCATTCGCAACAAATACGCTGCGGCTGTAAGTAGGTGCGGTAAACGAGGTCGAAATGCCGGTAAACTTGCCGTGATACCACTCGGGGCCATGATCGAGGCCGATCTGACCAAAGAGCTGATATTTCTGACCCGCGCCGGTCTTAGCAAGCTCTTCAAGGAAGAAGTTGCCCTTGCCGGGAACGGGCTGGAACACAGGGGCAAGAACGTCGAGGTTCAGCAGCAGCGCAGTGCCGCTGGGCAGGTATTCACCGAGGTACAGGTAAACAACGCCTATCGGGGTAACGACGCTCGACAGCGCGATACCGTTGATCTCACGAGACGCAGGAACTACCGACAGGCCGTTCTGTACCGCATCAGCGTTGATCTGGAACATGGTAGTTGCGTCGCACCACAAGCACAGGCCGGTAGTGGGTGCATTCTGACCATAGATTTTCTTGACCATATCTGCGATATCCCACAGGCCGAGAGGCTTGGATGCCATTGCCTTGGTGTTGGTAGTGATAGCAGGAACGAGACCACGGGTCTTGTTGATCTTGCTGTCATCGGTGGCCTTGTTATATACGCCGTTGATGAAGGTATACTCGATATCGGCATTGATCTTCATCATCTTCGCAGCGACCTGAAAATCGAGCTCGTTCATGGGGTTAGCCTGCTGATTGGCAATATTGATGCCGCTCAGAGTGCCCATGTTCGACTGCTTTGCATAAGAGATGCCTACGCTTTCCTGAAAGATCTGAGTAACGTTCGTTTTCTGCTCACGAGTTACTACAGTTGCGTCAGGCGCAGTAAGCGACGCGGTCTCACTGATAGCAGGCTGGGCGCCGCCGCCGGAAGTGAACTCCTGGCCAGTAACAAACTCAACGTGATTGGTTGTCTTTGCTCTGCCGCCTATAATCGAAGACAGCGGAGTGCGGGTATTACCCTTGTTAAAAAGCATTCCGGAGTAGTTAAGTACCCCAAAACTTGTAGCAAAAGTATCTGCCATAATTGGTTTTCTCCTTTATTCATTCTGAATTTGCGCCTCCGCCTGAGCTTTAAGGCGCGTGTAATACGCAGCCGCCGTAAAATCTCCGGCCTTCTGCGCGTTTGAAATCTTTTCGTCGTAATTTACAGACTCGTTACCGCCCTGACCAGGTGCAGGTCTCGGAGTCTTTTTAAGAGCATCTGCTTTAACTCTTTTCGCGTAATCATCAAGAAACTTCTGATTATTAGCAAAAACCTTTTCGCTGTTGCCCTCTGCCATTGCCTTAGCGGTTTCTTCTGCGAGCGTTTCGTCATAGCCCTGAGCAATGAACTTAGCTTTATACTCAGAAACCTTTTTGCCCTCGCGCAGCTCGTCAAGCTCTTTCTGCATCTGCGCAATGCTGTCAGCCTGCTCCTGCTTCTTGCGCTCGTCTTCAGAAAGAAGCTCATTGTGCTTTTTCTTCCATGAAGAAGCTTCAGAAGCAGCTTTGTCATACAGGTCTTTCTTTACCCAGCCCGTATAGTCAGGTTCAGGCGAGTTATAAGCTTCTAATGCGGAAATTTTCTGCTCGGCGGTCATATTCTCGTAACCGTCGATTTTGCTTACATCGATTTTTGCCATGATGATTACCTCCTGCGTTTTTTAGTCTTCTCTGACTGTGTTTTCTGTTTTTGGTAGGGTTATCTCCCTTTCGCGTTTTAACGTCTTCTCTGACAACTAACGCCTCTCAGCGATTGATTACTTTTTGCTGCTGCCTTTCTCATGCCGACCGCCATCGGCGAGCTTTCACGGGCGCTCCGCAGAGCCCGGGGGCAACAGGAAGGAAAAGAGAATAACAAAAAAAGGAGCTACCGACATCTTTTCGATATCGATAGCCCCTAACTGGCTGTCCCTAATGCCCTATGCAATAGGCTGTTCGTATTTAGTTTTGCTTTTGATCTCCCAAACGCAAATTTTATTGTTCTTTACGCCGATCTCAATTCTGCTGCGTTGACTCAGTGCCTGTTCTATCGCCGTTATCATCTCCGGCGTTAACTGCATTACCGTTCTCGGTTTTATCTCCATTAGCTATTACCTCCGCAGCCTTTCTCTGCTGCTCTTCCATGTACTCCACGCTCATTCTGTATGCAAGCTGCGGATCACTAAACAGACCGCAGTGTGTAAATGCCAGCACAGGCGCGATTTTAGGATTAGCGAGCATCATAGTCAATACGTTCGCTTTTTCGGTAATGTTCTCGTAATTTCGCCTTGTAAAGCGGATTTCGAGGTTTGAAAGCTTCAGACTCAAATCGCTCAGATCGCGGCAAATGTGCAGCAGCAGCTTAAGAAACTCTTTCTCTGCTTTTTTAAACACAAGCTCCGTATCTTTAGCTCTTGCCTCGGCGGATGACCAGCCGTCACGCATAATAACGGCTGAACCGGTATCCGATGTTGAAGAACCACCGTTTCTGTTCGGCATACCGCAAATTGTCAGCACAGTGTTATACATACTGTCGACAAGCGTCTGAGTTTGCGTTTGATTCATCTCGGAAGTAAGATATTCAATTTCTGCTTTGAACTGAGGATCAATGTCCTTGAACTTGATCGCACCCTCGTTACGCAGTTTTGAAAAATCGTCGCTCGAAATGTCGACATTGTGGAAAAGCATAAGCGCCTGAACAAACTGCTCAACGCCGTCAATACGGTTGCTTTCGGTCGTATTTATAGCATCCAAAAGCGGCAGCACAATTTCAAAAGCGCCAAGCCTTGCAGCGTTCGCGGGGTATTCAATGATCGGAATACCAAGTATCTGATCTTCGCTGCGCGTGATAGTGGACAGATTCTCTATCTCATAATAATGATCTCGCGTGTAACAAGAATAAACAAGCGTTCCGTCCTCGCGGAGTATATACTTTACGCCCAACAGCGCCGGATTGCCAAGTTCACTTGAATAGACCACAAAAGCAAAACGCGGATCAAGTGTAAATATCTCAAACGGCGCTTCATCTTCCTCTATGTTCACATTCGCGTCGGGCAAAATCATCCGATACGATGTGCCGCAAATGTGAAACCAGTCCGCAAGCTCTTTGTCTTTAGCGGCCTTGTCCTCTGATATCACATAGCTATTAAGCTTCAACACCTTAGATACAATGCTCTCATCATCGTCGCGGCTGACATACTGCACGGGCTCGCCCATAAGATAACCGACCTTAAACGACACGATCTCATTAGCGCGATTCTCCACGATCTTGTTGCAAATCTCCGGCCTTACGTCCTTGACCCTATGAATAATCGGCTGATCTCCGCAATAATAGCGATAAAGATAGTCAATATCCGCGCTATTCTGTAGGTGCACAAATAGTGCTTTTTTAAGAACATCAACTATATTTTTTGCGTTGATCTCAGCGACGTCCGTGTATATAACACGCCGCCCAAACAACATACGTCCCGCTATTTGTGACACCTCCTTTACTAATTCCTACATTATTATATATTTAATTCTGTGTCAAGCAAAACTATCATACTTTGAATTATTTCTATTATTTGTTATTTCGCGCACTAACAAGGCCGCTTAAACACTTCTACTTTAGCGCCGTTTAAGCTCTGAGCGAATTCCGCAAACATAGCCATTCCGTCAGGTACATCGTCGTGCTTGTTTTTGCCAGCTACGGTGTACGAGCAAAGCATATCCATCATCCGACCGTAGTCCGAGTTTCGCTTATATTTGCTTTCGTCCAAGAACAAGCAATGCTCTTTGACCCATGCCGAATTAACGATGATCTTTGTTTCTTTATTCGCCGTCGTATACTTCGTTGTAATATTAGTGATACCGCCAAGCCTCTTGACTTCGCCTTGAATTTTCTCCGCCACACGTCGACCAGCCGAGTTGCTTTCAAAACGGCACATATTGACCTTGTCTCGCACAAGAATATCCGCGAGGCGAATATCTACAGTGCCAGGCAAACCGTTATCGCAGATACAATCGCCGATATAATAATCCTGCCCATACACATAGCCAACAGGTAAAAACGCATAGTCAGCGCCTTTATCCTTAGTATCACATACGCCGATAACAGCGTCCGGCTCCTGCGTGGGCAGTTCAAAGAAACGCCGCAGCTCATCAGGATGATAAATAAGTCCTTCCCTCTCTATCGGCTGGTTCATGTACAGCGCTTTCCAGCTGACAGAGTCCATAATGTCCCGCTGCTCACGATAAAACTTTGTAGTAAACCCTACGCCGTAATCGTAATCAAAATTGCTCTCGTCGTTCTCATTCATAGCGGGAAAGCGAATGAATTTCGCACGTGGGTTATTCTCATACTCCCGTTCCAAGCGGCCTATAACATCATGTACGCTCCACCGAGTAGCGATATGAAGCTCTTTGCATTTATCGCCGATCTTACGCTGCCGCAAGTCAGTGGTATACGTCTCCCACAGCTTGTCAAGCCGCTCCTTAGAGAGTGCGACTTCAATACCCGACACCAAGTCATCACAGTAAAGCAAATTTGCAGCGCGGTACAAACCGGCGTTTCCTGTGCCTATAGAGGTAAACTCCAGCGTCTCAAAACGCTGACACTTATCAAGATCGATGCGGCAATCCTTAGCGTTTGTGCTGCTGACCTGAACGGCGGGAAATACGTCATGCCAAAGATATTCGCCCTGCGCGTCGAACAGCCTCAAGCACTCATCATACACGCCGCGTACAAACGAGTTGGAGTGACTGCCGGTAAGGTTCGGATGATTCGGATCGCGCCCGGCTATCCACGTAAGCAGGAAGATTGCAAGCGTGGTCTTGCCGACACCAGGGGGTAAGCTCACGGCCAGTAGGTCGAGCTCATCGTCACCGCAAAGCGCCTGTAAAGCGTCAACCACAGGTTTCAGCTGCTTCTTTCGCGGCTGATAAAAGCGCTTATCCGCTTGCCTGTCAAGCTCCATATACGTCAAATAACTGTCAAAATCGTGCGGTGCTTCAAACAGCAGGCACTTACGCCACTGCTCATAAAACGACGCTTTATCTGCGCTCACACGCAGCTGCGCAGCGCACTTTGCCTTTAGCGCCTTGTTAGCAGCGTGAGCCGCTGCAAAATCCTCAGCTTCCCATGCGCGGCAAAGCGAGAAAAGATCCCCGTAAGCTCCCTTATCATCAGGTTTCTTATCAATCGCAGCATTTATAGAGCTCGCAAGCTTTTTGTAATTCACTCTAAGCACCCCAATTCTTGATACACTTTAAATATCTTCGGGAATTGAATAGCTATCCGATCAACCATTTCTTCGTTCTTAGCCCATGATTGATCTGACGCAGCAGCATTCCACTGTAAGCCACTTTCGTTTAAGAATGCATGGATTATCTCATGACGCAAAGTGCAAGCCTCCGAGCTCTTACGCACTTCCTCCCTTTCGTCTTTCCAATCCTCAACCGTAGCCAAATCAAGAATGTAAATCTTACGATCACCGGCACAGCATAACCCGCCGTAATGCATCCTTTCCATATATTCATTTTCGCCCGATCTCACCCGATAAACAGCGTACTTCGAGCCCAAAATATCGACCTTACGAATTAATTTCATAAACACCTCCACTAAGCGAAAAGAGGCTACCCCTTTCGAGATAGCCCCTTAGCTGTCACCCTTGCCCTTGCAAGAGCCTACTTTATAAAATTCTCGGTATCACATACGCTAACAGCAGTGCGATACATATTATTACCAGTATATAACCGATGAGATTGAAAAAATATTTCATTGCTTATTCATCCTTTAAGATTGCTTCGTGCTGACCTTGCACCCATTCGGCATCCTTGTTCGAGCGTTTACCGTAACGGTACAGCCCCATATATACATTCTTATTTTCATAAATCGTCTGAACGGTGCTGATAACAAACGGCTTTCCGCTTCTGTTTAACTTCCCCTCTGCATTCAATCTGTCGACAACAGCTTGATAGGTCATGCCATCTCCGTCTTTCAATTTGAAAATTTCACGGACGACCTCAGCTTCCTCCGGCACAATAACCATCTGATGATTTTCGGCCTTATAGCCAAACGGCGTTCTCCCGCCGCTATAACCTCCGTTTGCAGACTTTACCGCTCTGCCGCCACTGGTACGTTTCGTTATATTGTTACGCTCCTGCTCTGCTACAAACAGCATCAGTGCCTTATAAACATTACCAAGCCCGGTATCATCATTGACAACTTCCTCTGTAGCGCTGATAAGCTTCATTCCGCGCTTTTCCAGTAGCATCATGAAATAATAATATAATTTAATATCTCTCGCCATACGATCAGACTTGGCAACAACAACAGCTTCAACAGGAGGATTTTTGATCTCACCATACAGAATCGAGTCTAGCTGCGGCCTATTTTCCTTAACGCCGCTTTCACCGCGATCAACATACCAATTCATTATGGACATATCATGCTTATCACAATAATCAGCAATAATCTCTTTCTGCGACTCTATACCAAACTTATCATCCATCGCTTGAGCATCCGTGCTCACTCGGACATAAGCGATTACGTTCTTCATCAAAAAGTCCTCCGTGCGTTTCATTTACGATAACACAATATCATAATTACGGCATGTTGTCAATATCGTAATTGCAAAATTGTCTTTTTATTTTTCGCGCGATTTTTCGATGTTCGAGGCCGAGAAGGTCTTTTTATTTTTGCGAGTATTTGAGCTGCTAACCCCGCCCTGGCTGCGCGTTCCATTTCCCCCGCCCCCGGTACAGCCCCACCGGGCATCGTGAACACCGCGCAAACGGACAAACACATATTTTTTACGATAAATCTTGATTTCACTATTGACATTTACGACAATTCATAGTATTATGTCACCGTAAGCAAAAAAAGCGCCCCCGGAGGCCGTAGGAAAGCAAACCGGGAGCGCACCACACAAGGAGGCACCGCTATTATAGCACGGCCTCCACAGAATTACAAGGAGGAAATAAAAATGGCAATCTATGATAAAATCACCGCCGAGCTGGAAGCCCGGAAGGATCGCAGCGCATGGGATAAGGGCGTCAATGCCTACGCCCTGGAGCTGGTAGAAGAACTGAAGGAACGGGCGGAATATGAAGGCCGGAACCCTGAATCTGAGAAAGAGTGCCGGGAGTGGATGTTGAACGGGGCGCAGGACTGGGAGCAATACAGCTGGGGCGGTTCTTCCCTGATCTATAACGGCGACATTGCGGAACGTCTTTGTTGCCCGTCCGAGCTCAAGAAAACCCGCAACGGTGAGCGCAGGCCGAACAGCCGGGAAGAGTGGCTCGACACACAAGCAAGGGCATTGCACCAAGCTGCAAGCCGTGTATTGCGCTTGTATCGCTCTATAGTGACAAAATAAGCAAGGAGGGGCGGACAATGAGAAAATACACACAAAAGGAATTGCGCCAGCTCGTGCGGCTGGGCGTGGCTGAGGATTACACCAATAAGCCGAGCGATTATATTTACACGCTCCGCAGGCTTGAAAAAGTGGGCTATTCCTCCGGGATTTACGGCATTAACGGCGCATTGGTCGAAGATACCGAAACCGGGCAGTTATACGCCATTATCGGGCGTTGTTCAAATCTGTTTATCTTGTTTTAGTTGTAGAAAACACAGCATTGACAGCTTGCACGCGAAAATAGTACAATAGCAACATAAACACAAATTCAAGCGAACAGGGCCGCAAGCCTAGAAAGGAGCGCAAAATGTATCTAATATTAACTATAATCTTTCTCCCGATCTTGGTTTTGATCGAGTGCGTAAAATTGAATAAATGATTATATACCGCCTGGAATCCGCTCCAGGCGGTTTTCTTTTGCCTTTGGTTTTATACTGCCGATAACGGAAAACGCCGCACATCACATTGTGAACCGCTCTACGCCCACTTAGAAACGATTTGAGCGGGTTTTATTGTTGCGTAGTATAAATACTTTCCTGTAATTAAAACCGCTTACACGGCATTGTAGCAACCTTTAACGCAAAGCAGCCATTAAGGCAGTACACCACAAACGCAAAAACCGCCAAACCCTATATTTTCGGGATCAGGCGGTTTTCTTTTTTTCGGTTTTCGTCTGCGGCTCCAGCCAAAAACTGCTGGAGCGGGAGTTCGCCCTGGCGGTGGTCTGATAGTCGCTCAATAGTCGCTCGATAGTCGCTGATGATTCAGCGATAGTCGTTGGCTTTTTCCCAATAGTCGAGTGAGAGTTGTTCGGCTTCGCCGTCCAGTTGTATCATAGTCGTGAACCCGCCATAGTTGCTCGGCATAGTCGCTCAGGAATCTACTTCATAGTCGCTGGCGGATACACCGATAACATCCTCCAAATACTTTTGCTCCAGCTTCTCAGCCGGTATCTGTTCACCAAGTTGCTGGTTAGGCGTTACAACGACCTCCTGCTTGTCCTGATATCCCATATTATTCTTCATAAGGAAAATTCCTGCTACGGGATTTATCTTGCCGTTTTGCATATAATTTTCCATTTGGGCGTTCAAAATTTGATACGCTTTTTTGAGAGCGTCTCTGCTTTCGGCGGCTACAAAGTCGCTTTGAATGCCATTTATCCACTTCCACAAAGTTCTTCTGTCAATGCCAAAAGCTAATGCCAACCCAGCAACAGAGGGTTTCATATCGTCATCAGCGCAGGTTTGGAAGTAGAGAGTAACACGTTCGAGGACGTTTTCAGGTTTTTTCATGTCGACCGATGGCCATTTCCACATTTTGAGGTTGTGTTCGAGATATTTGCGGTTATCGCCGGGTTCGGCTTGCACTGTGCTGTCAGGACGTTTGTAACCGCCTGCACCTTTAGGGTGACCGCGTCCGCGCTTGGGCGTTATTTCGGTCGTTGTTGTTTCGGTTGAAGTTTTGGTTTTAGATTTAGATTCTGCCATGTTAGTTATCACCTTCTGTTGTAGAATTGTTGGTTTTGTGAGATTCGTGGAACGTCGGAACAGGAAAAACATCCCGACAAGATGGGCACTTAACAAATGCTAATTGTTCGAGGCCGAACGCAATTACTTCAGCATCTGCATAAGGGTTATATTGAAATACACAGCCACAACGAGAACATTCTTTCGTAATTTCGTTGTTTTTCCCGGGTTTTAAAATTTTCATGCATTTACTCCTTTCGGTATCATGTGATAGACTTCATAGTAAAGTCGATCAGCGTTTTCGATTGTTCTGTTTTTGGCATAATTGCAACCGGCGGCCTCGATTGATTTGTAGAATTCTGCAATTTGCATGTTGCTTTGGGTATATTGCTGTTCACGATTTGAATTGATTATATAGGCGGCTATGATTTTGCTTTTGCGTTCAGCGCCTATAGCGGCAGTTATCATACCTTTAGCGTGGAGGTCGTAGAGTTCTCGAGCTTGGTAATATAGCAGCTCGTCAGCCGGTGTTGGAGTGCCTTGTAAGGGCGTGTTTTGCGCTGCTTGAAGTATGATATTTTTTGCAGTTATTGACAAATTGCTTATTTTGAACACCTCCGATTTTAGATTTTTTAACACAGGACAGGGGACGGGCGGGCACGCGGTTTCCCTATATAAGTGTTTCGTTTTCTTATATGGTGTACACCATACGCTATTTTGCGGAAAACTCTTTTTATATTACTTTACCTGTCCCCCTGTCCTGTAAAAGAGAAAAAAGATAGATAATTCAAGGGATTGAGCCACGGGACAGGGTACGGGACAGGGGTAGGACAGGTCTATACCTCGCCCCGTTTTTGCTGTGACTTTTGCACAAAACCAACGTATTTTGATTGTGCAAAACGTCAAAAAGGTAATTCGTTGATATTTGTGATAGCTCCCACTTTTTTCTGCCAACATCTTTGCCGACCATATTTCGCGGTATATTTTCTGCCGATGTTTGTCCATTCAGGTATTGTAGCGACGATACGATAAATCTCTTGTGTCTCTTTCGGCGTTAAGTCTCTTTGGAAATCGCTGTCAGGAAATAGCGCCTCACATTTGAGTTCTTTGATGCATACGGTATCGCCGGGCGACTTCTCATCAAGGTACTTTTCAATAACGCCGATACGCCAATCATCCTCCATTGCTTCATCCTGTGCATGCTTGTATTCGGACAGCAGAGAACGATCTGCGAAAGCTGGCATTTTGCCTTGCTCGAATTTTACACGCGCTTCTGCCCAGCATTGAATGATATAGTCGCGGCATTCCTGTTCGTGGTCGTGTAGGTCATAACCATTACTGTTGACTGTTACGGGGTAAAAACGGCGGTTGCCGGTCTTGTCGCGCAAGAATTGTTCGTTATTGGTCGTGCCTATAAAGATGCACCGGCGCGGAAACTCCATTGCATTAACGTCGTATGGTGGGCGATATTTGTCGCGCTGCCGTGTTATGTAGGACTTGACGGCCTCCTGCTCTTTCGTTTTGGTAAGCGCAAGCAACTCCGCAACCTCGCATATCCACGCGCCTTCTAATTGCTCGATGGCCTTTTGACCGTCCATTTCGGTTACTTCGGAAAAATAACTATCGTTAATGGCAAGCCATTTGACAAGCGTGGATTTGCCTTCGCCCTGCTTTGCACCGATGAGTACGGGAACATCATCAAACTTGCAGCCGGGCAGATAGAGCCGGTTAATGCCGCCGGCAAATATCAGGCGGCTGACCTCACGAGTGTAAGCGGTGTCCTCGACTTTCGCCCATTTAGCGAGAAAATGTATGCAACGTTCTTCTCCGTCCCATTCAAGAGTGTCAACTATGTCCTTTATCGGGTTATATTCGCGTTCCTTCCACAAAATGCGTAAAGCGTCAGAGTGTTTTTTGTCGCTGTACAGGCCGTAATTGGCTTCACAGAAATTTCGGCTTTGTGCCGCATCCGCGTCCGACCATCGGCATATTTCGCCGTTATGCGTGATCTCAGGTGAATTGCGCAGCACATTAAAACGAATGCTGCTATATTCCATTCTTCCGCGCATGATTTTAAGAAAATTGTCGATAGTCGGAACGGGTACGCCCTTGTCATTTAAGCGCAAGTTAAGGTCATTTCTATCTTGCGCCTGTGATTTTTTAAAATCAGCTTCAAGCTGCTTGTCTTTTTGACGGTACGCGCCGAGCTGACGGTTAACGACTACTTTTGCGCCAACTTCTGCCGCTCTTATCTGCATAAGCGCCTGTATGCGTTCGCGTTCTATCACGTCGGGGATATCAAACGAAACCAAAACGGAGTTTATAAGCTCGGCAGCGTCCATGTTTGCTATGGCTTCATCCGTTAATTGGTTGCAGTCAATCAGTTTCGTCATACTATCCCCCCTTATGAATATAGCATCAGCCGATAGGCCGCGCCGTCTATTTCCTTACAGGCAATGATGTAATGCTCGTCTAAAGGCTCTGTAGGGCTCTCAGGGGCATATTTGCACTTCCACTTATCAAGTGTAGCATATACCCATAAAAGGCGCTCATAGCGCTGCTGGAGCTCTTTTTCGGCTTGTTTGCATTTGTTATATTCCGTTATTGCCGCATTATAGGTTGCTGTGATCTCGCTGTCCTCGCGTAAAGTCATTTTGCGATCGGCCACTATCGGTAAGTTAAAATCGTTAATCAGCTTTCGTGTAGACTGTTCAAAATCAAGGTTGAATAATTGGCCGGTAAAATTAATAATATCGCCTGACCAGCCGCAGCCAAAGCAATGGGCGCTATGCCGGTTTTTGATTTTGAATGATGCCGTTTTCTCGGCGTGAAAAGGACATCTTGCAAAACCGGCGCGATTAAAATCAAGCCCGTAAGCTGTAGCGACAACAGCGAAATCAAGCATATCTTTTATTAATGCGCTTTTATGTTTTGCATTCACTTAGCATCATCCTTTCCAGCATTTCGCGCCCTTCACGATAAAGAATATCGTGTATCAGATTGCCGCTTGTGCGTTGATCGCAAAATATGATCTGGCAGCGGTAACGCGCCAACCACGCAAGCAGCGACGCAACAAACGCCTGCGGCTTCATCTGACTGCGATAGTTGCCGCTATAAGCATCCTCCCAGCATTGATTTTCGATAAGCAGATAGATCTTTGCGTCGGCAGCTTTGGCACGTTCAAATTCCCGTGCAAAGCGTGCACGGCCATTACAGAAGCATTGAGCTAATTCCGAAAAATCCATCTTGCGCTCTACGGCGGCGTTTAGCATCAGCCATTCGCCGCCTACAGAAAACTTCGCCGAGTAGTCGCCAAAATCGAGCTTACACCTTTCATAAAGGCAGTTCATGCTTTCCAATCGCGCTCTGAAGCGTGGTGTATCCTGTTCACGCGTATCTACCAATATCACCATGCCCCCGAGCGCTTCTTCGATTTCGCGTGGTGTCATGGGCTTTAGAACGGCAGGTCGCTATCATCATCGTCCATTGTTGTGAACGTCGCAGCCGGATAAGCGGATGTGGTATTGGTCTTTTTAAGAGGCTTGTCCTTCGGCATTTTGAAATTGCCGTCGCGCACGTCCTGCGCCGTTACCACTGCGCAGCATTCGGTTGTCCAGCCGGTATTGCCGTTATATTCCCATTCCTTATTACGGAACAGAACGCCGAGCCCCTTGCCCTTGAGTTTGGCTTCATCCCAATCCCAGTGGTAGCCGTTATTAGTTTCCTCAAGGCATGCTATAAGGTTGTTAAATGATTTCTTCTGACTGTCGAAATACTGATTGCTTTCGTTCGGGATGTTAATGCGATAGCAACCGCGCCATTTCTTATCATCGTTGATGTTTGCGCGATAGTCTGCCGCGAAAAAGCCTTTGTGTTCACCTTCAGCAACGTCGAAATCGATTTTCAGGACGCTGCCCCAATCGTAATCGATAACGCTTGCGTCCATGATCTTAGCTACATAGCCGCCTGCCGGGAGTGTTTCACGCGCTGTGGTGCGTTCTGCTTTAAAGCCGTTGTAAGATTTAATCATTGTTTACTTGTTCCTTTCTTATTTCAATATTCAAGTGGGCAACTGACACCCACATATTTATCAGGTTCGGCGCACACTTCGTTATTAAGCATGCACCTGTAAGTATTGCATTTGTAGAAATAGCACTGTCGGCAGTTGATGTGTGCTTTGCCGGTCGCGTCTATCGGGAAAAATACCTTGACGGTTGCCGTACCCTCCACATAACCGGGTACACCGTTTTCAAACTTAGCCATATCACAGCCCCCAATAACTTCTTATAGTGTCGTCCACGAATTTTAAATCGTTCTCGATCTCAAGCTCAAACATGCCCTCCGGCGACTTGCTTATATCGCTGCCGTCAGACTGCGTGATAAACATATGCTTACCGTCGCGGACCACACATCGCAGCACGACAGTTGCCATGCCTTCAATGCATACTTTTTCATTCAGCAATTTGCCAATTGTGCGTATTTTGGTCTCGCCGTAATCGCTTGTGTCTTCGTGAACGACTATGTATACAATGACATCTTCGGGCAGCTCGTTTTTAATGAACATCAGCAGTCCCCAAAAGCTATCGGCAATGCTGTTATACAGATCGAATGAGCTTGATCCGCTTTTCGGTGCCGAGTGGCCTTGCATAAAAGCGTTAGTCATTAGATAACCGCTATCGTCAATGACTGCCGTTTTTACCGGCATCTTTTTCAGGCCGTTCATGATCTTAACAGGATTGTCGCTGACCATTGTATACTTAAATTTTTTCCGAAACGGCAAGCGTTTTGCGATAACGTTAACAAGAAAAATCTCGTCCTCGCCGAAGTTAAGTAGGCTTCGGCTTTTTCCGCTGCCGGATTTACCGTAAACAATAACGCATTCTCCCATATGGTTTATGCACCTCCCTTGCGTCCTCTGCGTTTATAACCTGTGCGCCGATAAGCTCGGCAAGTTCTTCGGTCGGCAAATCGTTGATTTCTTCTCTAAAGCAATCGGGGCACAAACGCCGACCGTTGGAAATGTACATTACATCGTCGCCGTAAAACCAGCCGTCGCATTCCTGGCATATGCAATCGGGGGCAGGAAAATCAGGCGGCTCTAATGGCCGTTCTATAGAATACATATTCACTTTACCCTCTTTCCATTGAATAATCTTGCTTTTTTCTTTCGGCGTATATAGCCGTTGATCAATACGACGTTCGGTGCATTATGCTTTTCTAAATACGCCTTTTTCGCCGCTTTATCGGCCTTGTTATCTGCGCAATAGGTTTTGTAGCTATCGCACTTCGCGTGGCAAAACGGCGTTCTATCCGGGCAATTACGGCAGTCACTTTCCATAGCGCACAGGTTCAAAATCGTTACACCAGCCGTTACGCTTATCGCAGTCGCAAGCGCACTGATCGCAGCACCAGTCGTAATAGGTGTTTTCACCGCGGCGGCAGATTTCACGGATAGCGTTTTTATACAGCGCTATCGTATCATCAAGCACCGTTATCTGTTTACGCCGCGACCAAAGAAGCTCCAAGTACATATCTTCAACTTTAGCGATATATTCTTTGGGTTCACCGTGCAGCAATCCTAACAGCCATAGGCGGATTTTATATAGTAATCTTTTCATGTTTCCCATCCTTTCAAAATGCTATGCCTGAATGTTCGCCGCGTTCGGGCAAATCAACCATTTCAGGCCGTTTTATTTCCTGCTCCACAGCCCACGCTATATTCCACAGCGCCGCTACAAGGTGATGCGCTTCCGCGTCACCCTGTATGTACAGGCTAAGATGCCGTATGCCGCTGTCTATCAAGCTGTGTTGAGGTATGCCTCGATCTACGTTCCTTTCCCCATAGTGGATAGCACCGCGTTCACAGTGCTGTGCAAGGGCGTGTATCGCCCCCCAGGGCAGCAATTCATAGCGGCCTTTCCCTGCGGCGCTATCCCTTACCGCGCCGGTCGAAAACTCGCGGCGTTCATCTTTTTCGAATTTCACTATCCTCCCACCTTTCGCCGATATCTTCTAAAAAATGCAGAAATTCATGCGTATCTGCACAATAATATTGTTTGCCGTTAACAGTAACCGTGTAGCTGCCGTCGTGGTTACTTTTGGCTTCCCAGCCTACGTTTTTTGCCATTATCGCCTACCATACCTTTCATCGAATGGCGAGAAGTTTTCTTCGCCCACTATTTCACGGATACGACGATCAAGGACGGTTTTTGCATATACGATCTCGTCGTCGGCCTTGCTGTCTTCTACTACCAAATCAGCGATCTCGTTTGAATATCTTACAAACGCCTCGCCGAATGCCCGTGCACGGCCTGAGCCTAAGCCCAGCACTTCGTTAGCGGCCATAAACGCCGCGTCCTCCGCAAGTTGCATGCGGTTACGCCCGTAAAGCTGTAGCTGAATGTTCACTTCACGCTGCACGGCTTTTGCAAATGCCGATTGCTTACCCATGCTTAGTCACCACCTTATGGCCTACGTATTCGTCGATACTCAGTCCGAGCGCATCGGCAAGGGTTTCTATTGTATCTATCCAGCCGCCGCGTAGTGATTTGCGTTCAAGCAGACTTATCGTGGTTTGGGCTATGCCAGATATTTCGGCCAGCCGCACGATGCTTAACCCTGCATTCATTCGCGCCTTGCGCATGTAATCTCCGCGTGTCATTTTTGTCCCTTTCTTATCGTCGTTTTAACGCTTTCAACGCCGTCACGGAGTGTAGCCGTCAGCACATCGAAGTTTGCGTTTATGCAGTCCTCGTTAAGCTTCCGCGCCGTTGTCACCGTTTGACATATATCGTCAGCAGCTTCGGTTATGGTGTTCACTACTTCATCGAGCTTTTCAAGCAGTTTGATGATTGCCGCCGCCGTGTTGTCAATCGGCTCTGCTGGCGGTTTGGGCTGCGGTGCTGCTTCTGCCGCTTTGGGCGTTGCGTAGCGACACCGTACCGCCTCAATAGCCTCCGCGACCTCCTGCGGCAACTGCGTATCGAGGTATTCGCAAGCCCAGACAATTACCCCGCCGGTTGTCGCACTCCGAGAATATTCTATTAACTTGTCCCACTGCTCATTGGCAATGTGCTTTACCACAGTGTACAGTTTGTTGCAGTAGCTCCCGCTCGCGCCGACCGCAAATGCCGCCTGTTCGCCCGTTTTGCCCATCGACATAAGTGCAATTATCTTCTCGTTCGTCGCGTTAGAAATTCGTCTTGATCCCATTTTTGTCAGTCCTCCTTTTTATTTTTCCCATTCAAGCGCTTGCCCACAGTGAATGCAAAAAGCAAACGGAAAAAGCTCTCGATGCGATTGTTCGCAGCTTGGGCACTCGCAGTCATAGATTATGTAACCGTTATTGTCTATTGCAAAGTTCGTCGGCTTTTTCGGTATCCGCTTGTTAATAGCATTGATTGCTAAGTACATTGCCTTTTTGTCTGCTTTTGTGAATTGATTATTATTTAAGATGCAAACAAGGCGTTCTTGTGCTTCCTGCGTTGTCATTCGTCAGGCTCCTTTCTTTTCCCTTCTGTGTCATCTTCAAATCAGATATCCGTGGTGCTTTTTCCTCGCCGCGATGTTGTCGAGCACCTCACGCAGCTCGAAGGCACCTATCGAGCAGTCCCACTCGCTCGCACCGTGCGCGTGTAGGATGCAGTTCTGGCAGCCTCTCTGTGTGCGGCAGTAGTCGGTGAGCACTTGCACCGCCTCCAGCAGTTTCTTATCGCTTATCATCGCTACCGCCTCCATCCATCCTCGCCCCGCAGTTGGGGCAGTAGTCAATAGAAATTACAGTTAAGCAAGTATCCCCTTGCCAGATCGACATTTCTCCTTGCTCTGCATCAACTTCAACAGAATAGCCGTTGTCGCAGTCTTGAGTAAGGATTTTTCGCCCAGAGCAAATAGGACACCGTCCATGCACCACCGGCGCAACATCGGCGGCGGCGATGCTTCCGCATTCGGAAAGCAGCTGCTTTATTTGTTCATAGGTTTCAACAGTCTCAAACCGATCATAATAGCCCGCGACGGGATTGTTGCGTAAGGATATAAGCGCCTCTCTTCTTGGTGTTTCACATATTTCTGAAATGTTGTTGACGTTCTGCAACACAGCAAACGTTTTTTCGTCCATCAATGATTTTTTATGTAATTCAATAAATTCAGCCATTATCATTCCTCCATTCCGAACAGCCGCCGTTGTATTTCCACACACAGCGGTCACATTTTCCGTAGCATGATTTAGTCATCGTCATTCTCCTTTCCGCTAAGCCACGCACGCAGCTTGTGTGCGCACGAAACGCACAGATCGTAGTCGTCGTCGTTTATTTCCATTTTATGCCGCCGCGTTCCTGCGTAGATCACGGAGCTCTTTGGGTTTATCTCCGCGCCGCAGCGGTCACAGGTCAGTTTTGTCGCCATCTTTCCTTGCCTCCAATGCTTTTTCCGCTTCCTCGCGGGTGAGAAATACGGTCTCGCCAATCTCGTCAACCGATACGCCGAAAATAGATTTATCAACAAACCCGGCTACGACATCCCATTTAATGAATGTACAAAACAATTCAACGCAAATTTCCTTTACTCGGTATTCGCTTATGGTTTTTCGATTTGTAACCTCATACACCGTATCGCCCACCTTGCACGGCGACACCACCACACGCCCCGCCTTGTCGGCCTCGGCCAGCTCGCGCAAGCGGGTATAGCTCAGCTGTACCGCCATGCGCTTGAATTCGCTTTTTGTCGGTTCGTGGATATAAATAGGCTCGACAGCAGGCGCACACTTAATGCGCTCAATAACTTTGCGAGCGCCTCGCATTTCTGCGCTCGTTATTTTTTCTCTTGCCGTGTATACCACTGATTGTTCGATGTCATGTAACAGCGCTTCACGGTCTATGTATTCAGCCATTATTAGCACCTCCGTCCATCTTTGCCCCGCAATAGGGGCAATAGTCTAACATCGGGCGATAATCAGGATCGTCGTAATCGTCCGGCAGTTCATGCTTGCAGCGCGAACAACGCCAGCCCCATTCTCTTTCATGGCCTGTAATCGGTGTTCCTATATCTTCGTCAAACCATTCCCACTGTCCATTCTTTATAGGCGCGACGTTGACGGTAGGTATATTGTCCAGTATTTCTATAACGAGTTCATAGCTAAAGCCAGCAATATATTCAATTTCGGATGCTCTTTCGAGTACGTCTGTACCAGCATTCGCAAATGCCTTATATATCGCGTCTCGGTCTATGTATTCAGCCATTGTCAGCACCATCCCATTCTAACGGTTTGCCGCACATCGAACATTTTTCAGCCTTCTGCTCTTCGGCCATCAGCCCCAACCGCCGCTTGCAATTCGGGCAGTACGGTATATGCCACCAGCCGTAACTTCTGCCAAGTTTCCATTTCTTGTCGCGGTAAAAAGGCTTTTTAGGTTCAGCCATCGTCAGCCCTCCTCACAGTAAAATCCGGAAATGTCATCCATACGCCAGCGAACCGTGTCCGAAATAGTGGAGTATAGGTATCCACCTTCCATGTGTACGGACTTCACGCCATATACCTGCGGATTAGTAAAATGCCCAAATTGATTTTTCATGTGTTCTTCAAACTCGTCCTTGAAGATAATAGTTAACCGCATCACTCCACCTCCTGCAACGACTGCACAGCTATTGCTACTGCCTCTGACATCCCATCACTGGGAGGCCACCCATATTTGTCGCACAAGGTAGAGTAGTCTGCATACAACTGCACTAACATAGCAGCAGCTTCTTGTTTTGTCATCTCACTCCACCTCCTGCATCCAGAACTCTCGGCGACAGTCGGAGCAGAGACGGCCAAAAGTCGAGCAACAGCCGTCAGCATCTCTATGAGCCGCGGAAACCTCAAGCGGGCACATTCCCAAATATCCATCTTCGTGAACATATGCCTCCGGGTACTGCTCCAGGAACACGCTCTGCCGTGTCTTGCGCGGGTGTGCGGCAGACCACGCTTCGACAGCTCCAGCAAGACGTTCGGCATCTACGTCACGATACCCACCACACGACTCTCCTTCCATAGGGCGGCCAATACATGCTCCTTTGTAAGCGTTGCACATCCTCTGCCGCTCTCTGATAAATTCAATAGCGTCCATCACATTTCCCTCCATTTCTATCCATTTCTATTTGCACGGACGGTGCAAGTATTTCGGCTTTCGCACGGCGGTAAAAGTTTTTGTCAATTTCAAATCCGTATGACGGTCTGCCGAGATCACGCGCGGCGCGCAATGTAGCGCCTGAGCCGCAGCAAGGGTCTATAACTACATCGCCCTCATCTGTGAAAATCTCAATTAGTTTTTTTAAGACTGCTACCGGCTTTTGCGTCGGGTGTATTTTGGGGATGTCTTTTCCGTCGCGCTGCCATGAAAACCAGTCAAAAACCATATGACCCGTGCCGCGTATCGGCATGCCTGTTTCGGCATCAAGCTGCCTGCCGTTATTGAATTTCGGAAGCTTGTCACGATACAGCACAATTGCGAATTCAGTTGCGCCAACGATCCGCATATTTGCTTTCAGCACTTGCGCCGAATAGTTTTTGCAGAAAAACAACGGAAACGAATTATTAAATCCGTATTTCTTGCCGTAGTCAGCTACCGTCTGCAACTGGTCAAACGCGCAGAATACTATCATCGCCGGGGCTTTGCCTTTTTCCTTCGGTTCAGGCTTTAAAAGGCGGCTGCAAAAGTGCATATATTCAGCGATTTTAAAATAGCCGTCAGAATTGAAAAATGTTTTTTTGGCATATTTGCTTTCGCCGTTTTTATTATCGCCGCCGTTATACCACATCGGATTGCTGCCATAAGCATCCGCGCCGATGTTATACGGAATATCAGCTATAACCAGCTGCGCCTTTGGAATGTTGTATTTGCGGTAATTTTGAAAATTATCGTGGAATATTTCACATTTAATCATCAGTACACCGCCCTAAAATGATTTTTAACGCCATCGCCCGTGAACCACAGATATTCGCTGCCCAGTTCACGCGCGACTTCTGCGCCTTGTTTCTCCGCCGCCCAGCGCTGCATAACATCCAGCGCAACGGCGTAAAGGTTGTCCCACACGGGAAAATCAGCCGAATAGCCGTAAAACTGCCCCGGTTGCGACACAACGCCGATAATGCTGTCAGGGAAACGCGCATCGTCCACGCGGTTAAGCACACACCATACGCACTGTTGCTGATTTAATAGGGTGCAGCCACGAGCCTCGCCGTAAAGCATCTGCGCAAGGGCTATCACGTCGGCCTCGGTAAAGTACATCTCGTACTCAGGCTCTGCCACTTCCACTACGCACAGGCCGTGCGTATCAACCTCGGGCGGTACACCGTCCGCACCGGCCTTGTTGCCCCCTTTGCCAAGGGCAAGCAGTACCATGACTATCAGCGCCAGCAGCGCCGCGCACACCTGAGCTATGATGATCGTGTATTTATTCATCGTTTGCCCTTCTTTTCGCAATTATTTTGCCGTACAATCCGCATTCTTCAAGCGGTACTTCACGCAGCACTTTTGCTTTGCGCGCCCGGACTTTACCGTCGCCATACAGCGGTACAAGCACATCGGATTTTTCGCATTCGCATTCCAAAATCGCAAGATCAGACCAGTTTGCGCCGTAGCTGATTGCCCACGCCTTATGTGCAAGGTGGATACCGGCACCGCAGCTGCTTAGTACGCTATTGGTGAAACCGTTATCGGGCGTAACAATGTCGCCTATGGTGTAAATAAATTTGCAGTCGTAGTCTGCGTGATATGCGCCGTAGTAGAAATGCACGGCTTTATACATTTTGACTGTTGTATCGGTCGCATCCAACCCGTAAAAATCTATATATTCATCAATGTTTGGTGGATTATAAACTATACGGGCATTGCCGTTGAATTCGAGGTTATTATTTCGTGCAGCGTCTACGATTTGGCTGTTTCCCCTCGCCACGACGGAGCTGTTTTCCCTCGCCACGACGGAGCTGTTTCCCCACGCCTCGACGGAGCTGTTTCCCCTCGC
>ENA-UONT01000067-UONT01000067.1-human-gut-metagenome-genome-assembly--contig:-CS20-NODE-67-length-147446-cov-48.622216_pt1 | contig 147446 bp, 204 predicted proteins | sample MGYA00242459_ERZ724006 | MGnify/ENA metagenome assembly ERZ724006
TTCAAAAAACCTCTTGACAAACCGCCGAAAGTATGATATAATAAAATCACAAAAGGACAAGGACAGTCCTAAAAACCAGAAAGGATTTGAATATGGAAAAGACTAACAAGACTCGTATCACCAAGGCTATGCGTTTCGAGGACATTAAGGCTATGCTGAACGGTCAGCCCGTGACCTACGGCATGACCACCGAGGACGCCGTGGACTTCATCGAGCATGAGGTGGCTCTGCTCGCCAAGAAAAACAGCGGTGAGAACAAGAAGCAGACCAAGACCCAGCAGGAGAACGAGGGCTATAAGGCGCTCATCCTGGAGTTCCTCGCCACTCTGTCTGATACTTCGGCTGGTGTGACCTGCACCGAGATTATCAAGGGCGTGGCGGAGTTCGAGGGCTTCAGCACTCAGAAGATTTCCCCTCTGGTGCGTCAGCTCATGGCGGCTGATAAGGTCACTAAGACCGAGGTCAAGGGCAAGGCTCTGTTCCGTCTCGCCTAAGCCCCATAGGGGAGAGGGGTAAAACCCTCTCCCCCCGCCAAAAGAAAGGAAGTGGTTATTATCGCCCAGCGAGTAACAGACGCTGAACGCCTTGAGCGTATCAAGCGAGTGTTTCCAGACGAGAAAGAAGCGCAAGATATTCTCGCCTATGATAAGGCGGTAGAAGCAGGCGAAAAAACGGAATATGACCTGCCGCCGGATAAGCTGAAAGCCGCACAAAAGTATGCCCATGCAGGAACGCGGAAAGCGCCCACGGCGTACAAGTTCACCAAGCGAGAACGCAAGCCTAACGCAACCAAGGGGGGCATTATTGCGGAACTTGCGGAGTTCATGGAACACAACAGTAACTTTGATGTTTCTAACCTTGCCATCACGAACAAGGAAAGACAGATTTCCTTTATGGTAGGCGGTGAAACTTTCGAGTTGGTGCTTGTGCAAAAGCGCAAGCCGAAAAGCTAATAAGGATAGGGGCGGATAACCCCTATCCGCCCTTCCAGAAAGAGGGGAAAGCATACGGCAAAGCGACCTAAAGAGTTTTTATATGTCGGTCATTATATCGACAGGGACGGCAATTTCATTCTCAAGGTAGGCACTACAAATGACCTTGAGCGCCGCCGCAAGGAACATAACCGCAACTATAAGAAAAGCCCCAACTACACCATGCCGCCGGGCGGTGAGTTCGTCTATGACTTTTCGCTTCCTCTTTCCAAGTATAACACCTTGAGATATGAGGATAAGACCCGCCAAAGATGGCAGGACGAGGGCATAGGCGAGTTTGTCAGAAATGACAGATTTTATTGCAAAAAGAAACCCAAAACCGTCAAAGTGACGATACGCAAAACCTACGAAATCCCGCTCGATTGAGCGGGATTTTTTGTGCATTTTTCACAAAGACATTTTCACCAAAAATCAAATGAGATTTTTGTATAAATTGCCTATTGACAACCGGACGGAAATGTGGTATAATGGCGGGCCGGTCGCGGGCGACTCGGCCCGAGTTTTACCGATCGGAAGCATATGCAAAATTTTTGTTCAATCTAGCCGACTTTCATATGGCTTCTCGTTTTCCCGAAAGTTTGACATTCTAGTCCAATTTTATTTCTATTCCACCATTGACTCATATTTCTAATTTCATTTGGCATATAGCCCACTCCACTTCCGTGTAGCTAACAAAATTTTAGTTGCTCATAGCGGGCCTCCTGCGTTACCGATCGGGTCCAGTTTTTCATATCAAAACAAGAGAGAAGATAATAAGAGCGGAGAACCAGTTAATCCGATCGGGCCCGCGATTAGAAGACTCTTTTCTGGTTCTATTTCCTCTTGATTTTTATAATAAAATATGTTATTATATTAAAAAAAGATATAAAAACGCCTCGGTTCTAGCTTAAAATTGCTAAAAACGAGACAAAATAGCGCAAAAATCTAAGCTTTTTGATTTAAAAATTAAGAAAACGCACTTTAAATCCATCAAGTAATCATATTTCCTACTTCAAATTCTCTGTAGCCAACTACATAAATGCTATTACCTAGCAAAAATCCATACCGGAGAGAAAATTTTTGGACTAATTTCCGATCGGGTTGGCATATATTAAAAAATATTATATAATATATATAGAAATTAAGAAAGGAATTGGTTCTTCCCGTAGAAGAACTATGGTGATAAAACATGGATTTTGAAGCTATGATTCGAGATGCCCAGAAGAATGGACTGTCTATTGATGACATCGTAAAGATGTTCTCTAAGACTCTTAACGCGGTCCAGCAGGAGGATCAAAAGAAGAAGGCAATTAAGGACGCTCGTACTGAACTGATTGAGCATATGAAGAATCAGTTCGAGACCGCTGTTTCTAAGGGACATCTTGATTGCACTGACGTGGCTGCCCTGTATACTCTTACTATGGCAGAAAAGTATCCCGATTGGACTGCTGAAAATATCAAGGATTATTTCCAGATCATTAAGCTGAACGCGGAAACTACCGCGACTATGGTCGGTAAGGAACCAGATGAGCTCCTCCAGGTTCTCCTGGACAAGGTTGATAATCTCTTTGATGCTGTTCCTAAGAGCAAGGATAAGAGTGACAATGAGAAGATTGCTGATTTCCTGCGGGAGATCGGTCTATAAGAATCAAGAGCAAGAATAAGAGAGGGTTAATCCCTCTCTTTTTTTATATATAAATCGCGGGAGCCAGGGTAGCGATCTCGGTGATGGGAATTAAGGAAGGGGTACCTAGACCCGATCGGCACGCCCCCTCTCTCATTTTAGCCATTTCTTTATAATCCCGCGCTATTCTTTATAATATTATGATTCTCTTTCCCCATTGTCTCCATAAAGCTAAAGTTTTCTTCTTTGTCCTCTATCTTTAAAATCTAAAAGCTCTCCTCCTGCCACTATAGGCTTAGAAGCAACTTCTGCATCTACTAGCTTCTTTATAAAACGCTCCTCTGCTTCTAGATTGAAATTTCTATAACCTTCCTACTGAGTTTTCTAATTCATTTTTCTTCCTCCCATCCGCCATCTATCCCTTAAAAGAATATCTTCTCTAACAAAACAAGTTCCTAATTCCATATACTTCTCTGGATCATAACATTTCTCCATAAAAAGCTTTCTATCTCCTGCGTGGACACCTCTTACGAGATTGCCACTATGTAATAGGTTCCATAATCTTTCTCCTCCTTATTTGCGCGACCGAAAGAGATTAAAATCTCGGAGAGCGAAGCTCGGAGAGATTTTAATCTCGTCCCGTTTGGCGAAGCCAAACTATATATTAATACGGTATCTAAAAAACGGACAACTATCAGAAATTTTTGGACAACTCACCTTAGTTTCACAGATCGGGTAGACGATCTACAACCCAATCAATTTGTATATTTGTTTTCTTTTCTTCGGTCTATACATACTAAAAATCAAGCAGCTATAATCGTTTCAAAATCTCTAATGAATCCATCACTATTGCATTATTAGAGGTTGTTGTTGTTGCTACCCCTATATACTCTTTCATCTATGCTACCGTAACCAAATACGGTTTCTCGTCTGCCGCTTTGAATCTGCCAAATAGATACTAATAAATATCTATCACGTGCGGACGTAATACATTAGTTAAGATAGATAAAGTCTTATATTGTAGAATATTTGCGCTTTCTTTATCAAACACAATTATCTTATAATATTTTTCATCTTCTACTAAAAAACCCTATTCTACTAACCAATGGAAATATTTAGCAATCGTCTTTCGCCCCATGACTTTATTGCCTTGACTGTCTGTCATCTCTCGTTCAATATTAGTAAACTAACACTTCTTCTTCTCAATCTATCTATCTTGACTGTGTAGCGTAGCTCGCTCAGAATTACATTGAATCCAAGCAAATAATAAATCACAATAACTCTTATTACTCGTGATATCCTTGCGACATGGCATCTGTCGAGTATCAATGGTTTTTACCATAAAGAAACTCCTCTCTTTACTATTCTCATAATAACATAAAAATTCAGTTAAATCAATTAATTGATCCCAACCAGAAACTTTTGTCCAACTTATTAGAAAAAGTTGGACAACACAATAGAAAATTTTGGACACATCATTAGAAATTTTCGGACAACTCATTAGAAAAAAACGGACAAATATATCATTAAGACCAATGTCCTAAATTTTAGCGCGGGATGGCAATTTTATCCCCAGTTTTTCTGCCAACCTGCATGAGAACTTCTTCGAAGTTCTCAATTACCGTCTTATCTTCGCGTTTTCCGTACTATTACTCAACCTTACCGCCCTATTAGAAATTATTATAATTATATGTTATTATATTTATATAAGAAAGGAGAGGAGAAAAGAAATGGTAAATACGCTTGAACTTCGCGGCATTGAGACTTACTCGCCAGAGATTCAAACCTTCTTACGAGAGATCGAGAAGTCTTTTTTGCAGGTGCTCAATAACTGCGTTCCCGCAGATCAGCAAGAGAAAGAAGCTATCCAGTTGCGGGATACGGTAGAGGGTATCGGCAACTGCCTCGAAATGCATTGCGCTCCCGGTGAAGTGTTTGAATGTTTCTCTTGTGGAGCTTTTAAGGAAGCTTATCATGCTTCTGACTCTATCGTGGTAAAGTTCTGCTCAACTGACAACGAAACTAAGAGAGAGCAGGCTCTTCTCGCCGCAGCGGAGGAAACTAATATTCTGGAGCTGTTCGTGCCTACCTTTTTTCATCAGCTCCCTGTTAATCTGCCTGTCACTCAACTCGATGATACAAATTCTTCTCGATATACCTATGACTCCCACTATCATACATGGTGCCAGAACCCCGATATTGAAGCCTTCGAGTTAAATTATCTGGAGATTCAACCTATTGTTGTCCCTGCTTCTCATGTTGCTTATGAGAATATTGGCTGGGACGAACAAGGCGAGGTTATTCCAGGTATCTCCATGACTGTTGTGCGGCGTATTCCTACACGTAATCTCACTTGGCTAAAGTCTATCGTCGAGAATTATAGCAAGGAGTTCTTCGAAAAGTTCGCTATCTTTTGTGACGATTGGCATATTTGGGACTTACACGAAGATAATATTGGGTTCTTGCGGACGCCTGAGGTCGAACTCCCTATCATCCTTGATTGGATGAGCGACTAAACAAAAGGAAGTGATACATTTGACTGAAAATTTTTGTTATAATCAAATTGGAATCAACCACATCTTAAAACAATTTGGGGATGCCATTAGCAATAAACAATATAAAAACCCAATTCCTTATGACACCTATCGAAAAATTAGGAATGGCTTTAAAAACATTTTTATCTCATTTGATTGTGGCGATATCCTCGTAAAAGCTGAGTCTGAAACTCTTTTCCATACCTCGTATAAAGATAATGGCTTCGGCCAGTTCTTTTACGATAATTATGTTTCTACCACCAAGACGGTTGAAACTAAAACTAATATTAAGGAAAATGATACTATGAAAATGCCTACCATGAATTTCGATTTTGGTCCGTTCACTGAGTCTGGCGTCGTAGCTTTAAGTCCCTATGGCATCGCTGTCCGCAGTTCTAAGGGTGAATATCTCACCTATAATGCAGCCACTGGTGCAACTGTCGATGTTACCGGCTTCACTTTCGACTTCCAGAAGATGATTTATAAGATGCCGGTGGCTATCAAAGACCTGCGGGCTGGTGATATGGTACTGCATCGTGGCAAGCCTATGTATGTCCAGTCTGTTGAGGAAGATGGTATCCACTGCATCGACATTCTGAATTCTGAGGCTAAGGTTATTGTGCCTGTGACCAATATGTTATCACTCTTCCTCGTGATATCATTCGTGACTACATTGATGGAGAAAAGTTTATCAATGAAATCCCTTGTGACAGCGAAGGTCGAGAATTAGCTACTTTGAATCAAAACGCAAGTAAAGCTAACGATAACTGGTAAGAAAGGATTGGTGTTATTCCATGAAAACTGCCGTCATTTCCGTATCTCTCCATTCCAAAACCTTCGAGGACCGCTTTCCTATTGACTCTGAAACAAAAGAGTATGAAATTGCGGACCGAGCGTTTCAACTGGCTCTGATGTTCGTTCAAACAAGAGCTATCGCAGAGCGTGGTCGCAAACCTTCGGGCTACGAATTTGGAAAACTGCTCGAAGAAACTGAATACAACTATAAGATTGAGGAGGTTAAGGATAATGAAGTTTGAGGACTATAAAGCTTGGTTGCTTCAGCATGGCGAAATTAAAGAGGAGTATGAGCGCCCCTATAATCCTCAATGTGATCCGCCTGAATACAAAGATGGCAGTTACTTTCTAAGTTATGACCTGATGTATGCGGGACTGCCCTATGCAGGCTTCGCAGTTGGCGATGTAACCGCTTTAGCTTGCTATAAGTATGTCTATGATGAGTCTAAAGCCTATCTGGAAGAGAAATTGAAATGTCTAATAAAAGAAGAATAAATACCCGTAAGAGATTGATAGACCACGTCTATCAATCTCTTTGTATTTTTATAAAAAATATATTATAATATATATAGAAAGTGAGGGAGATAGTAAATGGAAGTAAAAATGATGCCTACGGTTAGCTCTTATGACCTTGAGGAAGCAATTAAGCAGCAGTATGACTTGGATGTAGATATTCCCACTCTGCTGTTCCCCGAAGATTTCATGAATGATTGCTTCAAGGAGTACGCCTACAAGGATACTCGTGAAGATGAATTCTGCGAGAGCGAGGAACTGTGCGTGCGGCAGTACCTGCGCGACGTGTTCCCGCAGTATGAGAGCATTCTCGTTAAGATTTCTTGGTAACTGAAAGGAGATAAGAGATATGGTAGCACCTAGCTTCAAAGATTTTCCCATTGTGAAAGAGCAGTATGTCAAGGGCGGCAAGTATTATGTCGATGTGAAGAATCCTAAGACTGGTACTGTCCGCTCTGTGCGTTGGTATACCGATGCAGAGTTCGCCAAGAATTATGGCAAGAAACTCGAAGATGGCGAAGATAAGGGCTGGGACGGTCTGAAGCACGCTCGTGGCTTCGATAAGGGGCCTATCCTTGTTATCCGCGGCGCTCGCTCCACCGATGAAGAGTGGCTGAAGCATTCCTGCGCTCGTTATGCTGTCGGTATTGGCTGGCACATCGTAAGCACGGATACTTTCCCCGAAGATGCTCCTAAGCATCTCAAATATCTCATTCTTGGATGGGACGAGTTCAGAAATGGCGACGATCGCCATATGAAGAAGCCTGCTGAACTAGCTGCGATCCTCGACAAGAAAGCAAAGAATAAGGAGTGGATCAACATCAATGCCTAAACCTACTATTATTCTCAATCTTATTGCCGCTATTCTATGGGGCTTTAACTGCGGCATTTCTGTCGATCGGCGTTATCGAGCTTCTGCGATTATCGAAGCTGGCTTTTGTATCTTCTTTGCCAGCATTGCCATTATCGATATCACCACTATGTAAAATAGACACCAGCCGCAAGACAAAACTTGAAAAAATCTCAAAAATATTCTATAATATATATAGAAGTTAAGGGAAAGGAAAAACAAGGATACATTCTATTCCGCAAGAAAATGTTTGACGAACTCTTGACTTTTGAGAAATTTTTTCGTATAATAAATACATAAAATGATGAAAAGGAGAACCCTATTATGACTAACACTAAGAAGATTACCAAGCGCGAATGCTACAACACCCTGATGACCATGGTGGACCATGTTGAGTCCGAGGGCGTTACTTTCGAGAACGAGGATATGACCTGCGACGCTCTGCGTGAGTTTATCGCTCATGAGATCGAGCTTCTGGACAATAAGGCTGCGGCTGCTGCTAAGCGCGCTCAGGCTAAGCGTGATGAGGGCGATGCTCTCCGTGCTCGTATCCTTGAGGTTATGTCCACTGAGGACTTCATGACTATCCCTGAGATCGTCAAGGCTATCGGCGACGAAGATGTGTCTGCTCAAATGGTGACTGCTCGTCTGACCCAGTGTGTAAAGGCTGAGCTGGCTGAAAAGGACAGCGTGTCTGTCGAGGTTGCTGGCAAGGCAAAGAAGCTCTCTGGCTATCGTAAGCTGGCTTAATCGAATAGCTCATATTGGAAAGCTCGGTCATTTGACCGAGCTTTCTTTTTAAGCAAAAGAAAAAGTAACGAGGTCCGCAAGGAAAGGCTATAATCGAGCAAATAATATAAATAATCATAAAAAGAATAATAGGAAACATAATTTATAATCCTTTCTTTTAGTTTCTATATTTATTATAACAAAATTAAATGAAACTGTCAATCTAATTGGCAATTTCATAGCTTGACAATTAAAGATTATTATGCTACTATAAATATAGAAGAAATGGAGGCTTAAACATGATTTTTAGTGTTAATTACCATTCACAATATAAACAAGAGGCTCAAGAAATTAGATGTCCTATCAATCAGTTAGGAACTATCTTTACCTTTATTAAAGACAATCCTAATAAACGATATAACATCACAATGAAGAATAGTTCTTTCTCCGTAAAAGAACGAGAGCAGATTGATTTAATCAAAGCTGTTACAGATAACTATACTATTAGTTGCGACCGGATAGATCAACTGCGGATGTTGCTTACCAAAGGCTATCATGCCTATTTAACTTTCCCCGCAACAGATTGGGAGACATTTGCAGAACTTCAAGACCTAGGCGTGTCTGATATTTATATCGACGGTCCGCTCGGTTTTCAGATGGATAAGATTGCCGCAGGTAAGAAAGAAACTAAAATCCGCGTATCTCCCACTCTGTCTCCAAATAGCAGTCTAACAAGAGGAGATGCCAATGACTTCTTTATTCGTCCGGAAGATCTTAAACTTTATACCTCAATAGATGTAATTGATTTTAATGAGCCTGACAAAGATAAGGAAGATGTACTTTTTTCTATTTACAACAGAGGTACATTTAATTATAGCTTAAAAGATTTAATGGTCAACTTGCCTTATGATATTAACAATCTTCTATTCAAAGAAGATTTCGCAACTCATAGGCTTAATTGCGGGCAGCGCTGTAAAGAACCCGGTAGAGCCTGTCATCTATGCTCTAATTATTTTACAGTAATTGAAGACTCTCTTAAACTAATTGAAAAATCTAATTGATTTTCTTTTTTAATTATAATATAATATTATTATAAGATAAAAGAAAAGGAGTGTTTCTAATGTCTAAGTGGTCTGAGATTCTCCCTTAGGATGCTCTATACTTGGCAACTGAGCTTGAGGCTCATGCCCAAGAAGAGCGAGATAATGGTAAGATTTTGTATCCTCCGCAGGAACAAATCTTTAGAGCATTACAGTTGACAAAACCTGAAGATGTGCGGGTTTGCCTCGTTGGGCAAGACCCATATCATACACCCGGTCAGGCTAATGGATTAGCTTTCTCGATCGCTTCCGGTAATCCTCTCCAACCTTCGTTGGTAAATATCTTCAAAGAACTGGAAGAGGATGTTGGTATTAAGCGACCAGAAAGCGGTGACTTGACTAAGTGGGCAGAAAATGGAGTTTTACTTCTCAATACCTCACTTACAGTTTATGAGCATCAAGCTAATAGCTGTGTGCGATGGGGATGGGATAGATTCACTAAGTCTGTCTTACAGACAGCCACTAAACTTCCGCAGCCCGTCGTATTCTTACTGTGGGGGTCTAATGCACAGGATTTATTAAAAGATTTGATTTCTTGTGCGGCAGTATATGAAGATGGCGGACATATTGTAAAAGAAAATCTAATTAAGAAAGCCTATGTGCTTTCCTCCCACCCAAGTCCTTTTAGTGCAACAAGACCATGTCGTGGGACGCCTGCTTTTCGAGGCAGCAAACCATTTTCAACAGCTAATAAGTTACTAACGGACATGGGAGGGACACCGATTGACTGGAGCTTATAATCAAATTAAAGAGGAAGTCGAAGCAATTTTTGTCCATTCTCAAGACTTCCCATTCGATGTAGATGCTACAAAAATGATGGAGCAATGGGAAAAGGCAAAAGCTCCATTCATCAAGTTGTTTAAGGGCAAGACATATATCAGAAGCGCGGAACCTATTAAGGTTACTCTCTCCTCTGAGCAGCGATCCCGCAGGTTCAATGAGTTCATTTCTACTCTTGATGATAATGGTGTGTTAAGCGAGGATTTTGAGACTTTCCTTCGCGTAAACACCGATGGATTTTTCGAGAATAAAGTTGTTTTACCATATCCAACATACCATATCCCGCAAGGAGCGAAGATACTTAAGTCTTTCAAGAAGTTTCTTCCCAATCAAGAGGTAACGAGATGGGCGCAGGATACAGCATCACGATATATCCAAGAAAATAAGATTGAAGGATACCTCTATCTCTCTGTTGATCCGAGAGATTTTCTTACATTGTCGGAGAACGACTCTAACTGGTATTCTTGTCAGTCTCTTGATGGAGATTATCGTTCTGGAGATTTAAGCTATATGGTAGATGGTACTACTATTGTTGCCTACCTTGCCAATGAAAAGAAGCATTTTAACTGTTTGCCGCAAGATAGTGAATGGTTTGATAAGAAATGGAGAATGTTAATTCATACAAACCAATATACTTGCATCTACTATAATAGGCAGTATCCCTACAATTCTCCAGACTTATTGGAAGCTACTCATAGGATGGTTAGTAATCTATTTCCACGAATAGATTTTGCACCGCCTGCGGACTATGGATTCAAAGTAGCTATCGGAAGATTTGGAAATAGGATGATGACCTATAATCAGATTAACGCGGGTGGACGAACTTATGATATGCGAGATATTGTCGATACAAGCGATTATCTTGGATATTGTGACTTAGTTTCTTCGAGTACATATAGTCCTGTTGTTGCGGTAAACTTTTCTATGATAGATAATTACCTTAATGAGATTTATTCGTCTGATAATAAACAAAAGGAAGAAGAATTATTCAAAGAGATATTCGGCATTAAAGTTGGTGCAAAAGTAATCTGTCCAGTTTGCGGCGAGGAGTATTTGAATCGAGACGATAAGTTCTTATGTGACAAGTGCATTGCAGAGAAAGACGCAGATGTTGACTTTTTCTTGACTTGTCATAGTTGTTATCGTAGAATATATGATGAAGATGAAATTTATTTTGAAGGGACAGAGCCATTCTGCGGATGTTGCCACCGTGCAATGACCGAAGAGTTACTGCCCGCAGAAGAGGAAGAGGAGATTTAATATGGCACAAAGACGAGGAGATTTGGCGAAGCAGTCTGCTATTGCCACTATTCAGGCAGCTTTTGGTGAAGATTTTGTTGGTCTAATCGACAAGAAGCTCTATGTAAATGTGAAAGATGGTCCGAATGGCGAAGTTGTTCAGCTTTCTATTGCGCTTACAATGCCCAAGACCCCGGTGAGCGCATCTGCGGTTCCTATTACGGCACCCACAGGAGATAGTAATGCAGCAGCTTGGGAAAACAAGCCTGCGACTCCAACAGAACTGAGTGCAGAAGATAAGGCAAAAGTTGCAGATCTGTGCGCCCGTTTGGGTATCTAAGCAAAAAAAATTTGGGCGGGGTAATTAAAATAATTACCCCTCTCTTTCATTATTATTACCAAACACTTGGAGAGGTGATATACAGTATGCGGAAACCGCGTTCACAGGCCTATAATCGAGATGTAAGTATACGAAAAGCTCTTCGTAAGCGTCGTATTGCCAGAGAAGTTTACTATGATGGAGATACACATCCATATTATAGCAATCTTCATCAGTATAGCAAAAATAAAATTCATTGTAGTTGTTCTATGTGTTCGGCTAAGACACGCAATAAAGGCAAGCGTAGGAATCTGCATGGAAACTATTCTCCCAGTCTCAATTATCGCATTAGCGAACTCCGCAAACAGCGGAGTATGGATGCTGACGAACGGGATTATTTCTTCTCTTGATATATAATAAAAAATATTATATAATATATATAGAAAGTAAGGGAAGAATCTCTTTCAGAGAAAAAAGTTTTATTTGCAATAAATTAAAAATTATTGTATAATAAATATATAAGGTTGAGGTTTGCGCCAGTAACTCAGTCGGTAGAGTATCTGCCTTTTAAGCAGAGAGTCGTGGGTTCAAGTCCCGCCTGGCGCACCATTATGCAGGATTAGTGTTAGCGGCTAGCACGTCAGTCTTCGTTTCATTAGTTTAAGAAAAATTTTGGGTGCATTTCATTAAAGAGTCGGTTCAAAATTGTAAATATAGTAGAGGAGATGAAAGACTTGTCTATTGGTATTTATAAAATTGAAAATCTGACTGATGGTAAAATATATGTAGGTTAGAGCCTCCATATCGAAAAGCGTTTTACAGAACATTGTCGTAGTAATTCGCTAATTGGATAGGCAATTCAACGAGAAGGAAAAGATAATTTTGCTTTTTCCATTATTGAAGAATGCCCAGAGTATCTTTTAGATACAAGAGAAAAATTCTATATTCAAAAGTATAATTCAATTACTCCCAATGGGTATAATATTACATCTGGCGGTAGTTCATAGAACCAAGTTTTTAAGAGATATACACCAGAAATCTTGAATAGCATTATTCAAGATATTAAAAAATCTGAGCTATCTTTTTCACAAATTAGTGAGAAATATGGTTTAGACTTAAGTATGGTTTATTATCTCAATCGTGGTGATTATCATACTATTGAAGGTGAATAGTATCCATTACGCAAGGTAAAGGATGTAACAAAATAGCATTATTATTGCGTTGACTGCGGAAAAGAAATTTCCAAGGGAGCGATTAGATGTTCTGTCTGTGACCATATTAGACAACAAAAGTGTGAAAGACCGAGTAGAGAAGTCTTAAAAGATATGATTAGGGCAGAAACTTTTGTGAGTATAGGAAAAAATTTTTCTGTTTCTGATAACACCATTAAAAAATGGTGTAAAGCCTACGATTTACCTTATCGCAAATCTGATATTAAAAAATATTCTGATGAAATGTGGTCAAAGATATAAGTTCAAATCTTATATGAGACACCACAAACTGAAAGGGCCGGTTCGAACCCGGTATCTTGCTCCATAATGCCAATCAACAATAGCGCAATCCTTTTATGACCTAGGCATAAAGGTGAGGCATGGCGCCGATAGCGAAAGTTGACTAAGCTATCTTTACAGACTTTCTTTACGGGGAATGAAGAGAGGCTGCTCGCCGTTCGTACAGCTCCGGCATTTAAGATTGAGCGCCCCTTGGAGACGAACCAAGGGTTATATAGGGGTGTCGGTTAATGGTTAAACCACCGGTCTCCAAAACCGGGACTAGAGGTTCGAGTCCTCTCACCCCTGCCAGCTTTAAACCTTATTTGAAAAACTATAAATATTATGTTATAATATTTATAGAAAGTTAAGGAAAGGAAGTAATGATATGTGCTTTGAGACACCTACTCAGGTTAAGTTCTGGGATCCAGATGGCGGTCATTATACCGCGGAAATCGTTTATAAGGATGAAATTATTTGTGGTTGCTGCGGTGGCGTCTTTGAAATCGAGGAGATTATCGAAGATGCTAAGAATGATGGCGTAGTGCCTATTATTCCTTATGAACTTTGGGTAGATTTGGTTTCTGAGATTGCAGGAGATGACCTGTGAAGTTCTATATCTCTTATTTCTACGCAGTTCGGTTTATGAAACCGAATACAGTAGCTCTTTCTACTGCGATGTGGGATCCAAAGTGGTTCTATGACAAATATCAAGGTGATGTTTATTTAGATAAACGCGGAGTCCTCAATGGCTTGCGGGCCGAGCCTTTCGTGCCTAAAGACCATCAAGAGAGCGAGGGGTACTGCGGGAATTGCGATCATGATAACTCTAAATGTCGCTTTATGCAGCATTATAGAGAGCAATTAGATGCTCTCGATTTTGATGACATCATGCGGCGCTTCGAAAGTATAGCGCAGAGAGTTGTGACCAATGGTGATGAACCAGAGATTGTTCTGCTGGTGCATGAAGCACCAACCAATCCATGCTCTGAAAGATGGGCGTTATTTGATTGGTTTAGGAAGCATGGAATCGAAGTTGATGAATACCCGATTCCAGAAAAGAAGAAGCTAAAAAGGAAATTTGATTTCTAATAAAAAATATTGTATAATATATATAGAAAGTTGGTAAGAATACAGCTTGTTTCTTTAAATAGTAACGGTAAATCCATCGTCGGTAAATTGGACACTTGAAGTACAAAAGTTATTAGCCAATTCACGAATAAACTTATTTAGACTAGTTGGTAACGCAGCCGTGAGAGCCAATGGTTAGACTACGATAACCTTAAATGTCGTGGTTGCGCGAGTACGAGAGAAGAACGCGCCAAAGAAGAGGATTCTTTTCCTTTCGGTTGGTCGCCGAAACATTAAATAGACCGATATTGTCCTGTAGCTCAGCTGGCAGAGCACGCGACTGTTAATCGTGGGGTCGAGGGTTCGAACCCCTCCGGGACAGCCAACCTCCATTGCGAGGTTATTGTTGCTTCGCTTCTTACTCCACGAGAAGAGAAATAAAGTGGAGACTATGCGGGATTGGCGGAATGGTAGACGCGCTTCTAAAATAAAATTAGGGGACACAAAAAAAATGGACGATTTCTGATAAAATATTTGAAAGAACTTACATATATTATGTAAGGAGGTGCGTTAAATGCGTACGGATATTTTAGAAAGAAAAGAAGAAATTTTACAATGGATTGCAGAAGAGCAGCCAAAATGTTATATGTGTCAACAATTGGGTTGTAAACAAGAAACTCTAAATTCTTATCTCAAAAAGATGGGTATTGATTATGCTGGTCAACAAGCAAAGAAGGGCCAGCAAAAAGGTAGTAATGTTTATCGTCCAGCAAGTTATTATTTTGATAACAAGCAACCAATTACTTCTGCTAAATTAAAAGAAAAATTATTTAAAGATGGTTTAAAAGAAAAAAAATGTGAACTTTGTGGTGTTTCAAAATGGCAAGGGATAGAATTGCCTTTAGAGTTACATCATAAAAATGGAAAACATAATGATAATTCTTTTGAAAATCTTTAGATTCTTTGTCCAAATTGTCATTCTATTCAAGAAGGAAATGCTGGAGCAAATATAGGTAAATATACATAATATGCGGGCGTACCCGAATTGGTATAGGGGCTTGGTTTAGGCCCAAGTGCTAATGCATTAGGAGTTCGAGTCTCCTCGCCCGTACCATTTACCTATGGCGTAAGGGTTCGAGTCCCTTATCCCGTACCAATGAGGCGTTAACATGGATTTTGATTGGTAAACTACCACCGGCATCCAATGCGCGGCAATGCCAAGCAGCGAAGATATGTGGCTTAGTGGAAAACGCCTGTCTAAATATAAAGAAGCAAAGTAACCAATCGTGAATATGCGGCTATGTTGAAATCGGTAGACAAGCAAGCTTGAGGTGCTTGTGATCGAAAGGTCGTGTGAGTTCAAATCTCACTAGCCGCACCAATGAGTCTAATCCGCTCAAGTCATAAGGATTGGTGTCAACCGCTCACCTTACGCAGGTTGCCGATTGTGGGTGCAAGTTTGGAAACCCTCCCTTTGTCCACGGGATCTGGATAGTCTTTTGTTGTTTTATTACTTAAATAAAATTAACCGGTATAACTTACCGTTAGGGGAGTGACTCTCCTCAAGTATTTGGTCTCGTAGTTCAGAAGAGTAGAACGCATGAGGTCACGGGTTCAAGTCCCGTCGGGATCGCCATTTGAAAAATAATAAATATTATGATATAATATTTATAGAAAGTGAGAAAGACACAGTACAGCAAGTTTTTTCTGGATAATTTATTTTTGCTTAAATGAAAATGATAGTAGGTTCAAATCCTACACAAAAACCTGTGTCTTGCTGAATATTGCCCCGTGGTGTAATGGTTAGCACGGCGGTCTCTAAAACCGTATCCCTCTGAAGGAGTAAGTCTGGGTTCGAACCCCAGCGGGGCTGCCAGCAACACCTCCTGACATTTTTCGAGCGTTGTCGTTAACTAGAACTCGACCTCAGTGGTTTAATGTACGAGGTACTGATAAGTGATGGTACTACCACTCTTCACTTTTCTCTATATATCTTATGGGGCACGGGACTGCATGGAGTGGTCGTCTCCCTTGCAAGGAGAAAAACAGACGAGTTCGATTCTCGTGTGCTCCACCATCCCAATTTTGGGACAAAGCAAGTTAATGTTTCTCCCATAATTCTTATATATAATATAAGATAAAGGAGGAATAATTTTGGACTTAAAAGATAAGGTGTTCAGAAATTCATTAGAAACCTGTGAATATATAGGTGGATATGAAAATGCTAAGTCTGTTTTAACAGTTAGATGTATAAAACATAATTATACATTTTAGACAAAATATGAGAATGTTCGACGTGACAATAGAGCGCATTTGATTTGTCCATTATGCCAACAAGAAGCTAAAGATAACAAATTAAAAGAGACAAGAACGTTAGTAACTTGTGCATATTGTGGAAAAGAGTTCTATAAAACGAAGTCTAAATTAGAAAATTCAAAAAGCGGTTTATATTTTTGTTGTAGAGAACATAAAGATTTGGCACAAAGAATTGATTTTGGCTGTGTAGAAATTCAGCCTAGTCATTATGGGAAAGCCAGTAAGAATTATAGAGAAAAGGCTTTCCGAGAATATGAACACAAATGTAGTGTTTGTGGCTGGGACGAAGATCCAGATATACTTGAAGTCCACCACATAGATGAAAATAGAGAACATAATGAATTATCTAATCTGGTTATTTTATGTCCTATTTGCCATCGAAAAATAACAAGCCACAAATATAAACTAATAGAAAGAAATTCTATTATTCCGATTTAATAGCACGATAAGTGCTTTTAGATACCAAAGAGAAGTTTTTTTGGTTCTTCTCGGTTATATTAAATTAGTGATTATATTTGTTAAAAACCAGTTTAGGTTTGGTTTGATTACCCTTTTCTTTCCCCCTTATATAACGAAACGAAAACGGTAGTGGTGCGTGACGCCACGTTCCCTGAATAGCTTCGCAAGAAGAAGTGCGAGTTATGGTCCCATCTACTAACTGGTCTAGGTAATCAGCCTCTCAAGCTGAAAATGTGAGTTCGAGTCTCGCTGGGATCACCACCTTACTTTTATCGCTTTTAGTAAGGAATCGAGACATTATTGCCCCAATAGACGGCTTTGTAGTCTATTTAATATGCTCCCATGGACAAGTGGTTAAGTCCCCGCCCTTTCACGGCGGTGTCGTCAGTTCGATCCTGACTGGGAGTACCATTAACAATAGGAAATATACATAGATGAAAAGGAGAAGATATTATGAAGCAGGTTCACGGTACTTTCGATTCTTTTAAGACTCTGGGTGCGGCAATGGGCTTTAAGGCTCCTAAGGTCAAGGAGAAGGAGCATAAGTGCCCCAATTGCGGTGGCGTGATGGAGCGAGCTGGCGACTCCAATGTTTTTGTTTGTCCTTTCAATAAGCTGGAAGAGCGTGACCTGAAGGGTAAGCCGGTGCAGGTGTTTAGCAAGTGCGGTAAGTTTGTTATCGCTGATTAACATATTGACCTGAGTAAGTCGGTAAACTGCTCTTTATATCGCGGTAGCTCAGTTGGTAGAGCGGCAGGTTGAAGCCCTGCGCGTCGCTGGTTCAAGCCCAGCCCGCGGTGCCATTGCGGTGGTGGAGCAACGGTAGCTCACTAGCCTCATAAGCTAGAGACGGCGTTCGAATCGCCCGACCGCAACCATAGGCATAATGCCATTATGGGTAAGACGCATACAGCAAATTTTTTCTTTTGAAAAATATTTTAGCTCATTGGTAGAGCATCAAACTTGTTAATTTGACTGTAGCTGGTTCAAATCCGGCAAATAATTTTCTTTGCGTCTTGTAAAATTAAATAAGGAGGTTTTTCTATGTTCCAAGATATTGATGACATGATTTTCGACAATGTTGAAACCACAGTTAGTGAGCGATAATTCTCACTTTTTGATGGAAAGCTGCTTGGTTTTATACCAAAGGGTCACAAGTCCCTAAAGCTGAGTGCATCAATTTGGAGAGGTGGCAGAGTTGGTTGAATGCGGCACCCTGCTAAGGTGTTGACCCCATTAGGGGTCCGGAGGTTCGAATCCTCTCCTCTCCGCCATAGAAAGAAAAGGAGATTAAAAATGAGTAATAACGATTCAGTCGAAATTGAACGTAAGTTTTTAATATCTGGTTTTCCTAATGTTGATTTTGACGAAGTTGGAATTGTTCTAACTATCTATCTTGATATTAAATGTGATTCTGATGGAAACATTACACAAGAAATTCGTGTAAGACGTTGGTTTGAAAGTGGTAAAGGTTATCGTCCAGATGCTATTACTATTAAATCTGGTGGTACTTTGATTCGTACTGAAATTAAATCTAATCTTACTAATAATTCTTTGTTTAATGAGTGTCTTAAGAAACTTCATTATAAACCCGTTGTAAAAGATTATAGAGGCTTTTATAATAATGGTCGTTTAATTGAATTCAATCTTGTAGATGGCGGAACTGATACTGCTTTCTATTATGCCGAAGTTGAATTCAATTCTGAGGAAGAAGCTAATAGTTTTGTTTGGCCTTTTCCTGAAGTATTTATTGAGGAAGTTACTAATAAGCCTGAATATAAGATGGCAAATTATTGGAAACGTACTCGTGAATAAGGGCTATTGTTTAGTCCTTTATTTGCTGGCGTAGCTCAGCAGGTAGAGCGCTTCACTTGTAATGAAGATGTCGCGGGTTCGATTCCTGTCGCCAGCTCCATAGGCTTAGGAAGTAGCCTACAACTTCCGCAAGGCGTGAAATCGCTCTAGCGACGAAACGGATATTACCAATTGGTAGTAGCACGGTATCTAATGATGCCCTATATCGGTGCTGCGCACCGATATAGATATGTCCCTTTAGCTTAGTTGGACAAAGCGTGCGGCTACGAACCGCAAGACCGGGAGTTCGAGTCTCTCAAGGGATGCCATGTGGCTGTAGCTCAGTTGGTTAGAGCGCTTGATTGTGGCTCAAGTTGTCGTGGATTCGAATTCCACCAGTCACCCCACGAGACCCAAACAGCAATTTTCAATCATATGTTTTTGGTACATACAAGATGAAAGGGGTCTAGAAATGAATAAGAAGATTTACAAGCAAGCTATGAAGAAAACTGGCGATGAACTACAAGAGTGGCTTCAGTTCAAGCATCGGGGATCTTCTGTGCAAGCTAAGAAGGGAAAAGGTTCCTATTCCCGCAAACAAAAGTATAAAGACAGGGAGTGTTGAGTATGTCTCGTTCTTATCGAAAACAGCCTGTTTGGAAAGACCATAATCGGGGTATGAAAGCGATGGCCAATCGAAAAGTGCGGCGGGCGCTTAATCGAGATGTAGATTTCGAGTTGCCTAATTCTCTCTATAAAAGATACTTTTGTCAGTACGACATTTGTGACTACTGTTCTCTTATTCCTTGTAGTTTTGAGCAGTTTTATCAAAGTCGTATTAGAAACTGGAAAGAGCGTAGGCCTCACTGGTTCTGGAAAGATCAGCCATGTCCTACGAGAAAAGAAGTTTACAAGGATTGGCTTAGTTATCGAAATAAATAAGCGGCTATCGCCTAATGGATATGGCAACAGCCTTCTAAGCTGTCATAATCTGAGTTCGAATCTCAGTAGCCGTACCAATATGGGGGTATAAAGGTTTCGACGGGGCATTGAGAAGTTAGATCACACGGGTAGGCGACCTCCTTACGGCGCAACAAACAATTAACTGACAACAATTATTTCGATTCTCACATGGCAGCTTGAGCTTTTGCTCGCTGACCATTAACTGTATACCTCTGGTTTCTTTGTTTTCCTTCTAAAAACAAAGTGGTGGATGCGTTGTACTATAACCGGTACGGCCCTATAGTTTAGTTAGTTTGTTCTTGACTTGTGGCTCTATTCAAAAGCTATAAATAAGGACTATCGTGTAAGAATGTTCTGATTAAGTAGATGTTTCGGACACGGGTTCGATTCCCGTTACCTCCACCAAACTTGTCCGCTTAGCTCAGCTGGCTAGAGCAACCGACTCTTAATCGGTGGGTCCAGAGTTCGAATCTCTGAGCGGGCACCAATGTGCGGGGATGGCCGAGTGGTCGATGGCGCCAGTCTAGAAAACTGGAGGCCCAGCAATGGGCCCGGGAGTTCGAATCTCTCTCCCCGCGCCAATATAGTTTGGTAGCTCAGTTGGTTAGAGCACTCGATTGATAATCGAGAGGTCGTGAGTTCAAGTCTCACCCAGACTACCATTTGGAGATATTTCTTTAATTTAATTATCTTTTTCTTTATAAGTATTGAGGAAGGTGATAAAATGAAGATTTATAATCCAACTAATTATTCTTATATCACTGTTGTAGAAATCCCAAAGACAGAGATTTCAAAGTTCGACATGGCACTATGTCAATAGCCTCGTTAGACTTTGAAAGCCTACTATGATAGTTGCGCTGTCAAGCCTTCTATCATTTCTAATGGTGGTTTCTTCAGCATGAGCGATGGCTCAACAGTATTTAACTACACCGATGACGGTATAATCATTAGTTCTAATTCTCTTTACAAAGAAGGATTTGGAATTGTCAATGGAGAGTTAAAGTACGGTGTAATTGGTCAAGAGAAGTTTGAGGACTTCGTAAGTGGCTATCCAGTCTTAATTAAGGCGGGCGCCGCAGTTCCTATTACTATTGCTTCCGAGATTAACTACAAGGCTAGAAGAACTGTTCTAGCTTATAATAAAGAAAATATCTTTATTGTAGCTATTGAATCTCCGGGCATGAACTTCTCGCAGATGCAATCTTTCTTGCGGACTCTCAAGGTTGATTATGCTATTAACCTTGATGGAGGCGGAAGTACCAAGATATTGCACGATGGTAAATGTATTACAAAGGCATTTACTAATCGTCCTGTTGATAATGTAATGGCTATTTATTTAAAGCCGAAAGTTATTTACAGAGTACAACTTGGCGCATTTAGTAAGAAAGCTAATGCTAATGCGTTCTTGGCTAAGATTAAAGGTCTTCCAGATACAATCAATGCAGGATATAAAAACGCTTATGTCCGCAAGGTTGGCAGTTATTGGAAGGTTCAAGTTGGTGCGTTCTCTGTAAAAGCTAACGCAACACGAGTTGTAAATGACCTAAAAAGTAAGGGCTATAATGCCTTCATTACGACAACTTGATTTTCTAAAAATATTTTGTTATAATATTTATAGAAGATAAGAGAAGACGCTTGCCGCAACCACTACTTATAGTAATAGTCAAAAGGTTAAGACATTTCTCTACAAAAGAAACAATTTGGGTTCGATTCCCAATTACACAAAAGGCGTCTTGTTATGGTCAGCCCGTAAGACCTTAAATGGCGGGACACCTATCCGGGTGTAGCGCAGTTGGTAGCGCGCCTGATTTGGGTTCAGGAGGCCCAGAGTTCGAATCTCTGCACTCGGACCAATCCCCATTTGGTGGGGACTATGTATCACTCCTTTCCTATGTTATATAAGACCTATACAGCAAATCTTTCTTTACTAATAGAAGAAGATATAATGATTAGCAAGTCATTGCTGCCAGGCGTCGAGATAGCTCTTTAGAACGAAGACAGGCGAGAGCTATGGAGTCATAAGCCTAAGTTTTCGTGGGTCTTGAAATGTTATAATATTTTTGTTATAATATTTATAGAAAGTTAAGAAAGGAAGTAAATAGTATGAAGAAAATTGATATGGGTTGCTACTACTTTTCCGATAAGGGTTTGGTTCGTACAGTTGCCAGAGCAACAGATATGGAGACGAAGAAGTCGATGATTATGTTCGTTAACATTGAATCTGGCGGGTGTGCAAGTCAGCCTCTTTTAATTTCTGAGGAGAAGTTTGCGGCGACTTACATCAGGTAAGCCGTATGCGGGATTAGCTCAGCTGGTAGAGCATCTGACTTACATTCAGGAGGTCACAGGTTCGAGTCCTGTATCCCGTACCAGCGTTGGGAGCGCTACAGTGGTCACACACAAAAACCGCCTTAGAACAAATAAACAAAAGCTAAGGTGAGGAATTTAACCGCCTAAATGAAGGGTTATGATTTAGAATAAGACGCTAGCCAGCAATTTTATTTTCTATAAAGAAAGTTTATACAGAGGATTGTGAAGAATCATCTATGATCGCCGTTTGGCTAGTTCTCCTGGGGTAAAAGAGAGTTAATTGACAGAAGAGCGAATGTAAATTGATTAAAACTCTTTAGCGTCTTGATTATTTAGCGGTGTTGCGAAGTGGTTAACGCGCATGGCTTTGACCCATGTATTCGAAGGTTCGAACCCTTCCACCGCTGCCAAAATCTACTACTTACCGATAGTTGTATTCCGCTTGTGGGAGAAACGCAAGCAGCTCTTAAATGAGCGACACTCTGAGTCGGCAGAGCAAGAGTAGAGAACTGGAAGGTTGCAGCTCGAATACTGAATCCTCTAAAGAGTGGGACTTAGCGCGCGGAAGAACCCTTTGGCGTGGAACGCACACCAGTAAGGTTTGTAGTCAACCTTTATCAAAACTACATTTCGGGAGCTAGCTCAATTGGTAGAGCGCGTGTAATAATCCAGGTCTAGTAAATAGACCACGACAGCAGCCACTATGATTTTCTAGGGACACGAGGTTGTAGGTTCAAATCCTGCGCTCCTGGCCATCTTTTCTAAAGGAGTGAATTTATGTCGCAATACTTATATTTCTTTGCACGGCACGATAAAGAATTTATTCTTATCGCTAACTATTCTCGGAGCACTCAGGTATATAGCGAAGTAAATGCTCCTTATGAGAAGATTAGGAAGATTGATGAAACAGAGTTGAGAAGTGTAGCAGAAAGACTGCGGGCTGGCAAAAATTTTGCCAAATCTCAGATCGAAGCCCTTAACCGCAAGTTAGAGCTTATTTCTAGCGCGAATAATTCTCTTGAAGAGAAGTTAGACGTGATCAATTCTGAATTAGAAATCATTGAAGAGTATGAAGATGACATTCAAACTCTTGACAGATATGCCATAGAACTCGATTTTATCGCTAATATGGCTTGTGACAACGATATTTTTGTGGGCTTCGAAATCAGTTACCCAGCCGAAAAAGATATTGTTGACCATTAACATCTGCCGGGGTGGCAGAACTGGTATATGCAGCGGACTTAAAATCCGCCGCCGTAAGGATTGGGGGTTCGAGTCCCCTCCCCGGCACCACCCGTGTCCGCAAGAATCAAAGACTTAAAAAGTTGGTGGCTCTTCTTAGTAGAGTGTTTGAGGAAGAAAAGTGGCTCTAGATGACAGCGGATAAACCTCACGGGACCATTCCCTTTTGTTAATAGGTGGTCTGGGTTAAACAATTAACATAAAGACGCATACAGCAATTACACATATTGTGTATTATCGGTTCGAGTCCGATTCCATCCGCCAATAACAGGATAGATAGCTTAATAGGTTAAGCAACAAGAAATGCGTCTTGTTTTATACCGGCTTCGTATAATGGTAGTACAAGGGACTCTGACTCCCTTGGTGGTAGTTCGATTCTATCAGCCGGTGCCAATTAAACATGGGTCAGTGAGCGGAATTGGTAACGCAGCGGACTGTAAATCCGTGGCTTTCGAGCATTGTTGGTTCAAGTCCAACCTGGCCCACCAAGTCTTATCATACAGACTTAAAATAAATGAGTACCCTAGATAATGCTAAACTAGGTATCCGGGTATCGGGAGAATTAGTCTGGCAGCCGATGAAGCGACGATACTGCGTGATCAGACATAAGGGCAACTGAAGTTGTTAGCCACGGGTAAACAGGCTGATAGCCGCGTGGTAATAAGGGCCTTTAGCTCAGTTGGTTAGAGCATCCGGCTCATAACCGGACGGTCCTGGGTTCGAGTCCCCGAAGGCCCACCATATGCGGGGCTAGGCTAAAGGTAGACCATCAGCGTTAAAAGGCTGAAAAAGCGGTTCGAATCCGCAGCCCCGCGCCAATACATATTGAAAGGAAGTAAAGGAATGAACATAGTAAATGCAGGTTCTCGTTATCAGGTCTATGGCGAAGATGTAAAGACCTATAATGAATTGCCAGTCGCAACCTATACTGTTGGTTTCCATCCGCAGATGGGATTTTGGCTGACAAAGCACAATGATCTCTCGGTAAACGAGGGTACTATTTATGGCAATCATGCTCGTCGTGCTGAAAAGATTCTCAAGTCTTTTGCTGTCAGCGAACGTAACTTTGGTGTCATTCTTTCTGGTAAGAAAGGTATCGGTAAATCTCTGCTTGCCCGCATGATTGCAGATGAATCCATTAAGGCTGGTATGCCAGTCATTATTGTAGATTCCGCGATTCCCGGCATCAGTAATTTTCTCGGCTCTATTCAGCAAGAGGTAACGATTATCTTTGACGAGTTTGAAAAGACATTCGCTCGTCATGACGAGAACGATCCGCAGGTTGAAATGCTTAGTTTATTCGACGGCGTGGATAATGGTAAGAAACTTTTTATCATTACCTGTAATGACCCTCGCCAGCTGAATGAGTTTCTCGTTAACCGTCCCGGTCGCTTCCATTATCATTTTGAGATTACCTGTCCCTCTCCTGATGAAGTCCGTGCTTATATGGCTGATAAGCTGGGCACCGGTTGGGAAGAGGACATTGAAAAGGTCGTAAAACTGTCTCAGATAGCTGACATTACTTTTGATTGTCTGCGGGCAATCGCTTTCGATCTTAAGCAGGGTTATCCTCTGGAAGAGACTCTTATGGATTTGAACATTAACTATGAGTGCAATAGCTCTTATGATGTTACCGTTAGATTGTCTAATGGTTGGATTACTACAGCCTATTACAAGAAGATTGATCTCTACTCTAAGGATGAATGTAACATTTCTTTTGAGAAAGATGGAATCCGTTATTGGATTACTTTCTCTCCCTCTGATGCCACGGTTGCTGATGGCGCTTTCGCTGTCAATCCGCAGAAGATTAAGTTGACTTTGGCTTATGACGCTTTTGAGGAGTCAATGTCTGACGATGATGCAGAAATTGCTCGTAGACAATGGATGAAAAACACGACTGTTAAGTCTTGTACTCTAACAAAAGTAAGCATCTCCATGGTAAATAAGTTCGATAATTTTTAAGAATAGCCCTCGCAAGAGGGCTATATGCCAGCTAGGTCAAATGGTTAAGATGCCGCCTTCATACGGCGAGAGGACTGAGTTCAACTCTCAGAGCTGGCACCAGTTCATTGTTGCAGCAATGTTTATCATATATATGAGAAAACCGAGAGAGCTTAACACCTGCAAGTGTTCTACCTAACCCCTGTCATTCGTGACAGGGGTTTCTTTTTGTATATGAGCAAGAGTGGACCGTGCTCGGTGCAAACGCAAAGTGGCTTTAGAATTTTTCAGGCCAAATGTGGCAAAGTGATTTGCATTAGTTTTTATATCTATGTGAGAGGAGGGATTTGTAAGAATGGCTGAATTAGTAGTTCTTAAAGGTTCTTTTGCCAATCTCAATAATATTCCAATTAAAGAAGGTTAGTTGATCTTTACAACAGACGAGGATAATCGTTTGATTTTTTTAGATACTGATGACAGTACCAGAGTATAGATAACTTCTCCAGCAATTGAGAATACTGATACAATCATTTTAGATGCTGGCGGCGCTCCTGCAACAATAGGAGGTTAAAATATATGGCTATTAAAACATTTGAAGTTGTTTTTAAGTTACGCCGCGACAATGATTACAATTACGAGAAGGTAAAAGATAGTTTTATTCCCAAAAAAGGAGAAATCTGTTTAGTAGATACTGCTAGACAAGGTCTTTGCGTAATTGTTGGTGATGGTGTATCAACTTATGGAAGTCTTGAGTATGAGAATACTATCTTCCAACGCGTTTATTTCATTGGTGGAAAGATTTTCAAGGATGCTGATGGTATTTAGGAAATCACTCCTAATGAAAATAAAATTTATATTGATGCCAATAACACCAACGACTTGTATTATTACAATGGCGTTGAGTTTGTTTTAATTGGGCCGGGTTCGCTTCCGACCGCGTCAGCGGAAACCGCAGGTATTATGAAACTTTACTCTACTACTGGAGAGAATGTGGATGGTACAATGACGCAAAAAGCGATTACAGATGAACTGAACACTAAGGTTAGTGCTTCAGTTAATTTAGAAGACGAAACCGTCGTCTTCAAATAATCTTATAGGAGGAAAAATTATTTATGGCTATTTTTGATCCTAAGAATATCCCTGTGATTTCTAAGCTTACAATCGGTGATAAGACTTATTACTTAAAGGATGCTGAGGCCCGTGAGCTTCTTGCTACTCTTGGTACCGCTGCTCAGAAGGATGTTGCCGCTGGTGTTGGCGCTGATGAGCAGGGCCTTGTTACTGGTGCTATGGTTCAGGCTGTTATTGCTGGCATTGCTAGCTCTATGCACTTCCGTGGTGTGTTCACTTCAACTGCCGAAGTTACTGATCCCGCTGCTGGCGATGTAATTATTGTTGGTGTTAAGGAATATGTGTACGGCGGCGATCCCGCTGATTGGCACGAGCTTGGCGATGAGACCCTTTATGCTCTGAAGACTGTTACCATTGGTACTCAGAATCTGTCTGCTAATATCAATCTTGACACTCTTGCTGCTGATATGGGTCTTGGTGCCCTTGCTAAGAAGGATAGCGCTACAGGTACTGTTGCTGGTCAGACTATTAAGGGTTTAAAAGCTAAGGGTAATGCCGCTGGTTCTATTGCTGTCGAGCTAACTCAAACTTCTACGGCTGCAACTTTAACTAAGAGTGATTATACTCCCTCTGGTGATGTTTCCGGTTCTGTGACTGCCGCAGGTACTGTTTCTATTGCTAAGGATGCCGAGAATGGTACTCAGATTTCTGGTTCTGTTTCTGCTCCTACTGTGACTGTTACTCCTGCTACCGACACCATTAAGAAGGTAACTTCTGTTGGTACTCTGCCTACCAAGGCTGCTGATACTTTTACTCCTAATGGTGACGATACCTTTACTGCTGGTTCTCAGGCTGCATGGAGTGCTAATGTCGATGATGCAAGTGAGACTTTGAGTTTCTCCTTCACCGCCAATACTTTGCCTACCTTTACTCAGGGTGCTAAAGCTTCTTATTCTGAAGGTACATTTGATGCGGGTACGCTTCCTGAGCTGGCTGCTGCTGGCACTCAAGTTGTTACTGGTATCACCAGTGCTACTGCTTCTGCTCCCGTATTTACTGGTGATAAGTTTGCTGCTTCCTTCACTGGCGCTTCTGCTAATATTACCGCTACCTTTACTGGTGAAAAGACTTCTGTCGTTTCTGGCGTTAATTACGATAAGGCTGGCGTTGATGCTGAAAAGACTAAGTTTACTGCGGGAGCGATTGAGCTTGATGTAGACGACGTGGTTGTCACTTCTAAGGACGTTACCGTACAGTAATCTAGCACTAGCGAGCTAAATACTCGTTTATGAAAATAAAGGATGGTGAGTAAATGGCGAATAAGTACATTTCCAACGTAAAACTCGGCAGTACCATTTACTCCCTTAAAGATGAAGAGATAAGAGCCGCGGTCAATGCACTGCAGACCGCGGTTTCTTCTTCTTTAGTCTTTAAAGGTGTCGTCTCTAGTGCTGCCGATCTTACTGGTCTAAAGAACTACAAAGTCGGTTGGACATATAAAGCTAGTGCATCTTTCGAGATTGCTTCTCTAGGCAAGCTTGAAGTAGGTGATATGATTATATGTATCAGCGATTATAGCTCTAGCTATAAAGCAAGTGATTGGACAGTAGTTCAAAACAATGTAGATACTATGACTGGGGCTTCCTCTACGGCCGCGGGCACGAGAGGTTTAGTACCAGCACCTCAAGCTAATGATAACGAAAAGTATCTTCGAGGCGATGGGACATGGGGTTCTCCTGTCGTTGATATTGCTTGGGGAAATTTCAATGATTTAATAGGATAAGCCATTTTTGGCTTATCCTATTTTTTTTTGCATTTTTTCAAAATATATTGTATTATATGTATATAAGATAAAAGAGGAAAGACCTTTCCCAAAAACAAAAGCACAGTTTGAAAATAATTAAAAATTATATTATAATATATATAGTAAATGAGAAAAGGAGTTATAAGTTATGTATCCGATTGAGAAGTATAAGTTTTATACCAATGGTTCTCGCGTAATTGCAGTTTCTACCTATGCAGGTAAGACTGTGCGAGGTGTTGCAGTTTGCCATGCTGGTGATGCATTCTCTCTGGAGAAGGGTAAGAAGCTCGCTGCCCTGCGGTGTGCGGAGAAGATTGCCAAGAAGCGCGTTGCCCGTGCCAATCGAAAGGTTGACGAGGCTTATTGGGCGTATGTCGATGCGGAGACTTATCTCGACAAAATGGTCGATTATAAGGACGATGCCCTCTATGAGTTGAACGAGGCCATCGCTGCCAAGAACGATATGCTTGACAGCCTGTAAGAAAGTATCCTGAGCAAGATATAAAACTGCTCTATTCGGAGGATTAACCCTAATTGGCAAGGGAGCGGTCCTGAAAACCGCCAGTAACCGTGAACAACGGCGTAAGAGTTCGAGTCTCTTATCCTCCGCCAACGAATTAGACGAGAAATAGGAGCTAAAAGATGGATGCTTTAGAATTTTTGAAAGAAGAACGAAGAATGTGCAATTCTTTTGATATAGGATGTGTCAAATGCCCTCTTGGTGATATTGGGTGTTTCGTTGTTAGTCCCGAAGAAACGGATGAAGAGTTTGAGAGAGAAATTGCCATCGTTGAGCAATGGTCGAAGGAACACCCGCGCAAGACGCGGCAGAGCGTATTTCTGGAGCAGTATCCGGAGGCACGCATCGGAGATGATAGTGTGTTGCAAATATATCCCTGCTTGATTTCCGCATCGTATAGGAACGCACGAGGTAACTGCGCAACTATGGGACGCGAATGCCCCGACTGCTGCCGCGAGTTCTGGTCGCAAGAGGCGGAGTGATGAAAGTAAAATGAAAAATTTGCAAAAATATAAATATTATGATATAATATTTATATAAGGTAAGGGAAGAATTTCTTCTCAATCCTTAAACTGACTTCACGGCGCCGCACCCGTCAGTAAAAAGAGTGCTTGGCGTCAAGCAGTAGATTCTGCCGTTGAAGGTGAGGGTAATCGAGAAACCTTCCAAGAGTAAACTTGGTTTATAGTAGCTAAAGGGTAACACAATATTGTGCTAGAAACAGTTGATGCCGAGTATGAAGCTGATATAAAGCTAGAGACTGGTGAGGTTGCACTTGAGAAGTGTCTGAGTCGGCGCTATAAATAAAAATCATAGAGCGAGGCCTCGTTCTATATTTATGCCCAAGTAGAAGAACTGGTATATTCAGCAGGCTCAAACCCTGCCGGTCATTAACCACTGTGGGTTCGAATCCCACCTTGGGTACCAACTCTTCCCGTAAATGGCGTCCTCTGTTACAGCCAGAGTAAAACGCAAAAACCTAGTTAAGCTGTAATTAACTAGCCGAGAGGTTTAGGAAGTTTTTTCTCGGAATATGCGAACGTAGTCAAGTGGTTTAAGACCCCGGCCTGCAAAGCCGTGTGACCTGTAAGGGCGTGAGTTCGAATCTCACCGTTCGCTCCATAAGACCTTAACAGCAATAAAAAATGGACTGTAAATCCGTCGCTTATGCTACGCAGGTTCGAATCCTGCCCTCCCCACCACTATATGGCGGAGGTAGGGAAGTGGTTAAACCCAACGGAACCAAAAAGAAAAGGTCTAGAATCTAATCTCCCTTGTCCAAGGGAGTAACTAAAAATCAAAAGGAGATTGATACGATGAATACTTTTATGAACGCTATGAAGCAAGATACCAACTTTACCTTGACTGAGAATGGTGCCATTACCCATAAGTCCACTCTGAATGGTCTTATGGATTTGTTTGCGCTTGGCGGAGCATATCGCACTCGTTCTGACGCAGATTGCATCACTTTGTTCAAGGCAGCTTTTGACGAGGATGAAGCTCATGCTTTGAAGTGCTTATTCTATTTGCGCGCGGTGCGCGGCGGCCAGGGTGAGCGTCGTTTCTTCCGCGTTGTGACCAACTGGCTTGCTTCTCACGAGACTGAAGCCATGCGTCGTAATCTTCAGTTTGTGCCTGAGTACGGTCGCTGGGATGACCTGTATATCTTCGTTGGCACTCCTCTGGAGAAGGACGCTTTCAATCTGATGCGTCATCAGCTGGCTTTGGATGTTTCTTGCAAGACTCCTTCTCTGCTCGCTAAGTGGCTGAAGTCTGAGAATACCAGCTCTAAGGAATCTCGCCATCTGGCGGTGATTACTCGCAATCACTTCGGCATGACTGCTAAGCAGTACCGCAAGACTCTCTCTACTCTGCGTGAGCGTATCCGCATTGTCGAGCGCCTCATGTCTGAGAATCGTTGGGACGAGATTGAGTTCGACAAGATTCCTTCTCGTGCCGGCGTAATTTATCGCAATGCGTTTGCTCGCCGCGATATGATTAAGGCTAAGTATGAGGCTTTCGCTAAGGATACTGAGACTAAGGTTAATGCCAGTGCTCTCTATCCTCACGACATTGCACATCGTGCCTTTGAAGCCAATCGTAAGGGATTGGGCGATCCTGATCGTCTGATGCTTCAGAAGTATTGGGAGAACCTTCCTAACTACTACGGTGATAATATCGAGAATGGCATTGCTGTTGTCGATGTTTCTGGTTCTATGACCGGTGTTCCTATGGAGGCTGCGGTCTCTATGGGTGCGTATATCGCAGATAAGGCTCACGGTCCTTTCGCCAACCACTTCATTACCTTCTCTGGTCATCCTGAGTTGGTGAAGTTCGAGGGAGCAGACATTACCGATAAGTTGTGCCGTTGCATTGGTGCAGATTGGGGTATGAACACTAATATCGAAGCTGTCTTCGATATGCTGCTCAACACCGCGATGAAGCAAAGTGTAAAGCCTGAGGATATGCCTACTCGCGTCTATATCTTCTCTGATATGGAATTTGACTGGTGTGTTATCAGTAACTCTACTGATCGGGGTGACTGGGGGTATGGTATGCACAGCGATGCCATCCAGACTCTCTTTGAGGCTATGAAGGCTAAGTGGGCACGCTACGGTTACAAGATGCCTAGCTGCATCTTCTGGAACCTGAACGCCCGCAATAACAACATTCCCGCGATCGGTGACGGCTTTAGCTATGTAAGTGGTTTTAGCCCTGTTATGATTCAGCAGATTCTCAGCGGCAAGGACGGACTCGATCTGATTCTTGAGAAGCTGGACAGCGAGCGTTATGCTCAGATTCACTAAACCCTCTCAAACGGGGAAATGGCAAGAAAATTGTCATTTCCCCGTCTTTTCTATTTATTGAAAAATAATTTAATTTATGATATAATAAATATATAAGGTAAGGAAAGGAAGTCACATAGATGCTATATCCATATCCAGCTGGAATGCCATTCCCAAGTTTGTTTACGTCTTCATTTGAACCGCCAGCGCAATCTGCTTCTGATTATTCTCTATATCGAGAAGATTTTGGTAGCATTTACAGTTTACTGAATACTATCAATAACCGTGAAAACAATAGCTTCATGCGTAACGAAGATTCGTCTCAGGAACGTGGAAATGAAGAGTGGAGTGGTACATCTTCTTATGAAGAAGCTCAATCTCTCTTGATTCATGGCTATGAAGATCCGGTTAAAAATATCAAGAGCAGCTTAGCTAAAAATAAGAAACTGACAAGTAAAATCTACAATTCAATTCCTAAGCCCATAGTCCAAAATAGAGTGGTAGGATTTGTTCCAAATGTACCCAATGCTCTTAAAGGACTGCCGGAATCTATGATTACACTGGAGAAACTCCACAAGAAGAGAAAGACCATCTCTATTATCTATGCTACAGGCGGTAGCTGTGGCGTAGAAAGTGATGTTCTGGCATCTGCGGGTGCGGCGCTTGTATCCGCCATCAACCTCATTGAGTTGTCCGGTGTGCAAACTGAATTGTCGGTTGGTTTTATGCCTACGAAAGAAACTAAGCAGATTATTTTTCCAACTGTGAAGATTAAAGGCTATGGCGAACGCTTTAACTTGCAGAAAATCTGCTTTCCGATGATTCACCCTGCGATGTTTAGACGAATTGGTTTTAAGTATCTTGAAACTTGTCCTGGTATGGTAGAAAATTTTTCTCATGGCTATGGCCGTCCGCCTGAGCTTGAAGTTTTGAAGACTCTTATCAAGGATAAAAATACCTATGTGATTAACCGTGCGTGGATTACTGAACATGAAAATGATATTGAAGAAATTCTTAAATATATGGAGGTCTGCTGATATGAATAGAGATAAGATGCTCGAAGCGATGATGAAGGCGGTGACTGATGCGGTCGTCGACGTGAATGTGGAAGAAATCCTGGCGAAAGTGTATCCTCAGATTGATGAAAAAATTCACGAGACTTATGGTTTCCTGCCGGAGGTTCATGAAGTGCGGACGCCGACTGCGACCCATAAGATCTGCGGCACTACGCATGAGAAGTTTGACGAAGTTCTCAATATTGTCAATCTGGATATCCCTGTTTATCTGACTGGCAAAGCGGGCCCGGCAAGAATGTCATTTGTCAGCAGGTTGCGGAAGCTCTGGGTCTGGATTTTTACTTCACCAACGCCGTTACGCAGGAATACAAGCTGACTGGCTTCATTGATGCCAACGGCAATTATCAGGAAACCCAGTTTTATAAAGCTTTTACGAAGGGTGGTCTGTTCTTCTTGGACGAGATGGATGCGTCTATCCCTGAGACTCTGATTATTTTGAACGCGGCCATCGCGAATAGATACTTCGACTTCCCCAACGGCAAAGTTAGTGCGAACCCTAACTTTAGAGTCATCGCTGCTGGTAATACGGTTGGCACAGGTGCAGATAATAACTACACTGGTCGCTATTGCTTGGATAGAGCAAGTCTTGACCGTTTTGCTATGGTGAACATCGACTACTCTGAAAAGATTGAGATGGCTATGGCAGATAACAACAAGAATCTGGTATCTTTCTGCCATCGTTTCAGAGAGATTACCGATAAGGCTGGCATTGAGTGCTTGTTCTCTTATCGTACTATTGATAGAATTGCGAAACTCGAAACGGTAATCAGCAATCTGTCTGAGGTTCTGTCTATCTCGCTGCTTAAGGGCATGGACGAGGATACCTTGTCTATTCTTAAGAACGAATTGTCTGAAGCTAAGGATATGACAAATAACAAGTATGCGAAAGCTATTATCAATGGTAATAGCTGGGATTTTTAAGGAGGTAAACCAATGATGATGGAAGGTTGGCTTTGCCCTCGGTGTCATAAAGTAAATGCGCCTTGGGTGTCACAATGTTCCTGTGAAGATTTTTGGCGTGACAAGATTACTTGCAATCCATGTACTACAGGAGCGTATCCGAGAGACAACTGGTCTGTTACTACAGTTACTAACACTGATGTGAACAGCGATTCTACGAAAGCTGTACCCTCGGTATAAGAATAAGGGGAGCTATCTATATAGCTCCCCTTTATTTTTTTGAAAAATTATAATATAATATATATAGAAAGTTAAGAAAGAGGGTTTGTGATAAATGTTTGTTATTCTGTGGATTAAAGAAAATAAATATTATGCTTATTCCAAGGAAAATCATTGGACTGATAATATTTACGCGGCTGGTAAGTTCAATACCTTAGAGGCAGCTCAGAAGTATGCAAAGAATAGTCTAAAAGATAAACTGCAAGAATTGCAGTATCTTACTCTTGATGGTAAGGAAGCAAGCAAAGACCCCATTCCTACTTTAACAAAAGAAGAAGCCGAGGCTGCTTATGAGGAACTGCGGCAGGCGGTAGAAATCTTCGGTAAAGCTGCTGAAAAGATTCCGGCTATCACAAAATATTATGCTACTATACAATCTGAGCAGGATAGGCTGCAAGAAGATTTGCTCCATAAGTTTGAGTTTACCTCTCCTGGAAACATCATTTTCGTCAAACTGGGACGTATGCTTAAGGCTTGCCGAATCAAGAGAAGAGAGGCTAAAGATCGTCTTGGTTATATGATTGCTATTGGCGATGCTAAGGGTAAGAACATTCTTGCCGCACATAACAATCATAATCACCTGATTGAAACTCGCAACTATAACCCGCGAGTTATGCCTGAACTGTTTAACTAAGAAAGAAGGTATACGATGAAACTGTGGATTGATGACTTGCGGCCGGCGCCGAGCGGATATATCTGGGTTAAAAGTGTAAAAGCAGCTAAAACCGCGATCTGGCAGTATGAACATAACATGATAGATGATAATATCTTGATTGACCTTGACCATGATGCTGGTGACTATGCGTCTGAAGGCGGGGACTATATTAAGTTACTCGATTGGCTAGAAGCTAAAAACATTGTAGACACAGGATATAGCTTTCATCTCCATAGTATGAATCCTGTCGGTGTTCAGAATATGAGAGCAATTATAAAGACGAATGGATGGAGGGAGATTTAATGCATAAAGTATATTTAGTTGAACCTAAATATAGCTATGATGGAAAAGGGCTGGTAGCTGCGGATAGTGCAGTACAGGCAAATGAAATCATTGATGATTTTATCCGACAAGATAACAGCAATGTTTTAGATTCTTGGGGATATAATCACGTTGGTGAGTGCGATTGCGTTGAACATCTTTACTCCGATGAACTAGGTATTATCCTCTATGGAATTCATTATACGGGAGTGTGTTAAATGGGTAAGTTTTCAGAACTCGATCTAAAATGGTATGAAGAGGAAGATTTGGAAGACCTTGAAGCCGAATATCCGGGTCTTTTCGATAAGTCAAGAGAAGACCTAGACAAGTTTGCAACCCAGCTATACTGGAAAGCGCAGAATCTAATCGAGGAAGCAAATAGCCTTGAGAGTAAGGCTGATGTTATTCGAACCTATCTGGATGCGACAGAAAGAGAGGAAGTGTTGTAATAATGGGAAAAATTACTCGTCATAGCAAAGAGCGCATTGTTCAGAGAACTGAGGGATGTGAGAGTTTCGTAGAAGCTAAAAAGTTGGCTAAACAAGCTAAGCGATCTGGCGCGACTATCAATCAGTTCCAAAAGTTCCCTAAGTTCTTTTCGTATCTTCAGAACAAGAGAGATCAGACTAATACCTGTTCTATTAGAGTGTATCGAGGTAACATTTATATCTGGCGTGGCAAAGATACACTGATTACTGCACACCCTATTCCCGAAAGATATATTAAAGAAATGGAGGCTATTGGCGATGACTGATGTTATGAGTAGAGTCCACGACCATCTCGATGAAAGTTTGCAGAGGTTTGACGAATCAAGAATCGTCGGTATCTTCCTGCAAGGTTCTCAGAACTATGGTCTTGAAACCCCTAAAAGTGATGTTGATACGAAGCTGATTGTTACTCCTACTTTTGATGAAGTGGTTCTCAACAAGAAGCCTATCAGCACTACTCATGTAAGAGCAAACAACGAGCATACAGACCTGAAGGATATCCGCTTGATGCTTGCCACCTTCCGCAAGCAGAACCTTAACTTCATCGAAATTCTCTTTACCCCTTATGCTTGGGTAAACCCTCTTTTTGAAAGTGAATGGGGTCGTCTGACTGCGGCGCGTGAGCAGATTGCTCACTACTCTCCATATAGCGCAGTTAAGACCATGAAAGGTATCGCTATGGAGAAATATCATGCTATGGAGCATGAATATCCTAGCAAGTTGGAAGTACTGGCCGAGTATGGCTACGACCCAAAACAACTCCATCATCTCCTGCGAGTTCAGGAGTATATCCATAGATACATCAGCGGTGAATCCTATGAAGCGTGCCTGCATCCTAAGCGTCCTGAGTTTCTGGTAGCAGTCAAACAGGGGTATTTTAACCTTGAGCAGGCCCGCACTTCCGCAGATGCGGCTATTGCTGATGTAATTAAAACCGCGGACACTTTCTGCGAAAAAGTCGGTAAGACTTTTGATACAGAAGTTGACGAATTGCTGGATGACGTACAGTACAATATCGTAAAAAGTGCATTGAAAGGAGAGATTCTAAGTGATTAAGAACTGGCTTGTTACAGGAGATACTCATGGTCAAGTCCTTGAAAGACTTAGTCATATTGGATATCCTCCTGATGAAACTGCATTGATTATTCTTGGCGATATGGGGCTTAATTTCTATCTGAACAAGACAGACCGCAAGAATAAAAAGAATGTTAATAATACAGGCTTCCGCATTTACGCAGTTCGCGGAAACCATGAAGAGCGTCCAGAAAACCTCTCCATGGAGCAAATGTATGATGAAGACGTCGATGGCGGCGTCTATTATGAGCCAGAATTTCCGAATATTAGATACCTTTTTGATGGAGAGAGCTACAACATTCATGGCTACTCTGTCCTTGTTATCGGCGGGGCATATTCCGTAGATAAGTGGTATCGACTTGGAGGCCGTCCAGAAGATACAGATAGCTGGACTGGGTGGTTCAAGGACGAACAGCTAACCAAAAAAGAAATGGATGAAATTGGCGCATGGGTTGAGGGCAAGCGTTACGATTTTGTCCTAACCCATACTTGTCCCATTTCTTGGGAGCCAAGAGATTTGTTTCTCTCTGGTCTTGACCAATCAAAAGTAGATAAGAGTATGGAACTTTGGCTTGAGGATATCAAAAGTAAAGTTGATTGGGAAGTATGGCTCTGCGGCCATTACCATGACGATCGGTTAATCCGGCCTGGCGTAGAAATGTATTTCCATGACATTGAATTTCTTGATACAATTTGGGAGCACTGGCAAGATCCTGAGAACATCGACTGGTGGTTGAAGAAGGATCCAAATTACTATATGGGTAGATAAAAAAATAAAGGGTCGAAGTATTAAATACTTCGACCCTTTTAATTAAAAGTCATGCCATTCAATTTTCTGCGGACTTCCAGTTCCACCGATCTTTTGATAGCCGTTTTCTATGGTATATTGCAAGATGGCATCTTCTACAAAGTAGATCTTGCCCTCTTCGCCCACCTCAGGAAGCTCAGAACGTTGTGTTACTTCAATGCTTCCACCATTTTTAATCTGTTCCTTAACCCATTCTTTGAGTTTTGTATCATAGTGAGATAAAAGGTTAAGGTCAATAAGGTTTTCTAATGCGACTGCCATTAGGAATCACTCCTTAACCAAATAATTTATCAATGTCTGCAATGTCGGCTAAGCTGCCTTCAACGACAACTGTCCCACCGCCTCCGCCGCCACTTGACTTTTGTTTAATCCATTGACCCTGGTTGTTCAATCTATAAGTGCTAGAAGTTGCGACAACCTCGCAAGTGCTGCCAGGGGTAAAGTGGGTAGGAAGGGTGGCAATTTCGTCTTCGGTATCAACTAGTAGACGAACTAGATAGGGAGTGATTTTCTCCCCACTCATCATCTGAGAATACATAGACAATCTGCCCCTTTCATTATTTTCTCTATTGTTATCTAAAAAATGATAATGAGTGTATATCAGCTTTTGGCCAAAATAAATACCTATTTGAAAAATGTTATAAAATATATTATAATATATATAGAAAGTTAAGGAAGAAAGAAGTGATAACCATTCGTATCTGGCATCAAAAACTTATTCCCTATCTTGACCGTCAGCGTCTCTTAGGTCAGCATCGAGAATGTGCGGCTCTGAGAGGAAAAGGCTGGGGCAAGAAGCACGCAACTGTAGACTACGCTTTTACACATGATCCTGCTCTACTTGTCGCTTATCATTATCTGATTATGGACGAGATGGAGAAGCGTGGCTACCATCCAGATAAGATTTGGAAGAATCCTAACTGGCGAGGAAGTACATTAGGTGAGGATACATGGATTTCTGATTCTAAGTATGAAGAGATTTATGAATCTGCTAAGCAGGGTAATATGATTTATCCTGAACACGATGATGCTTATTTGCAGGAGTGTATCAATATCCTGCATGAAAAAGGTATCGACATTACGATGTAACAAGAGAGGAGATAGCTATATGATGCCCTATGTTTGTGATGGAACTATCGTAAGAGTGAGAGACGGTCTCACTGGTAGAGTCATCTGCGTTGATAGAAACACCAAGATTGCAGTAGTCTATACTGGTAAGGCATCTATCTCCACAAAGATTGAAAATCTTGAGGTCATTTCCTACAAGGAGGTTAAGTAAATGCCCGGAAGAGTAAGAGTTCATCGTCCTTCTCCCGAAAAAGAGGGAGAATACAAGATGCGTATTCTTAGCATCTTGAATGAGTCCGAGGAAGCCATGACGATTGATGAAATCAAAAGCCAAGATATGATTCTCCAGCCGTTGACTTCTCAGAAAATGGCAAGACTTATCGGCAATCTGATTGAAATGGGACTTGTGCGGAAGGGCAAGTCTAAGAGCCTCGGACGCATGGTTTATAAGGCTGTAGCAGTCATGATTAGTCAAGGCTACGACGTGAATGAAGAGGAGGAGTAAGATATGGCATATTTTGGTTTGGTAACTAAGTTGCAGAACTGCCGCAAGGACGAGAACTCTGATCGTCTGTATCTGGCAGATTGCTTCAATGAGGGCGTTATCGTCGGCCCCGATATGAAGACCGGCGATCTGGTTCTGTACCTGCCGACCGATGGTCAGGTCGATCATTGGTTTGGCGATAAGTTCACCTTGTTCCGTAAGAATGAGGATGGTACTGAGCAGGGCGGCTATCTGGAGAATAATGGTCATGTGCGGGCTATCAAGCTTCGTGGTAACGAGAGCTCTGGCATCGTCATCTCTCTTGAGCGTGTCTATGAGACTTTCGGCAATCAGCATTGGAAGAACGGAGATAAGGTAAATACTATCAATGGTAAGGAGTTCTGCCGTAAGTATATCCCTAAGCGTAAGACTCCGAGCACCACTCCTAAGACTTCCTACAAGGGTCGTAAGGCAGAGGGTATTACCTATCCTGAGTTTGCAATGCATACTGACACCGAGCAGCTTGCATACAATCTGGATAAGTTTCGTCCCGGCGATGAGCTGAATATGACTCTTAAGATGCATGGCACTTCTCAGCGTTCCATGAACACCTTTGCTGAGCTTCCCAATGGCTTCTTCCGCCGTCTATTCCATATGAAGAAGCGTCTGAAGCAGGCTTATGTTCTCGGTACGCGCCGTTGTGTTGTAACTGAGACCTCTCAGGGCTACTACGGCAATGATCTATTCCGTATGTCTCATCATGAAGCATTGAAACCCCATCTTGATCCCGGCATGGAGGTTTTCTACGAGGTAGTAGGATACTACGGTCCCTCTGAGAATGATACCATCATGCCTATCGGCGATAACTCCAAGCTAAAAGATAAGGCTTTCCAAAAGCTGTTCGGTAAAAAGTCTATCTTCTCCTACGGCTGCAAGCCCGGTGAGTCTCATATGTGGATTTATCGCATCACTTCCGAGAATGGTCAGCGCGAGTGGACTCCTGACGAGATCACTGCTTGGTGCGAGAAGCATGGCTTTAATCGTGTCCCGGTGATTGAGAACTTCAAGTTCACTACTGCCGAGGATCTGCAGGACCGCATTAACAAGTATTTCGAGGACTTGGCCGATCCTATCGGCAAAACTCATGTTAAAGAGGGCGTTGTGGTTCGTATCGTCAACCGCCGCACCTTTACTGCTTTTAAGTCTAAGACTTACGAGTTCAAGGTACTTGAGGGCATCATCAAAGAGACTGAAACCGCACCTGATATGGAGGAGGCACAGGACGAGGTATGAAAATTATCTTCTTTAGTCTGTGGCTGATTACTATTGTTGCTGGCTCTATTTTAGGAACAATAGTTCCTCCTTCAGCCGTCTATCTCACTGGATTTACTGCCGGTAGTCTGGCTTTAACGTTCTTACGGCTTGCCTCTCAATTTAAGGATTAAGGAGTATAGATTATGCTTTACTGGGGTATCGTTCTTTTCATTTGCATCGTCGTTTTTGTTGTCTCGTTGAAGGCGCTCAATAAGAGCTGCTGGGACAGTACACTCTATCTTGTAAGCACACTTCTTACTGCAATAGTAGCACTTATTATTGCATTGGCAATGCTTTTAACTACCTGCGAGTATAGAAGCTTTTTGGCTTCCTTTGAAACTCAACGCACAATTATTACGCAAATGTCACAGTCACACCAATTTAACGATAATACGCTTATCTATGTAGCAGATATGATTGACGCTAATCAGAAGCTAGCTGAAATTCAAGGTAGTAAGAAAGCTTGGGGCGGATGGAGTATGTATCCAGATAGTGTCATGGATGTCGTCCCTATCGGACTAGAAAACTAAATACAAGAGACTCTTACCTAGTTGGTAAGAGTCTCTTTATTTTTATAATAATATATTATATAATATATATAAAGAATGAGGAAAGGAGTTTTCTATATATGCAGAAAATTCTAATTGTAATTGATATGCAGAACGATTTCGTAACAGGGTCTCTCGGCTCTGAAGCTGCACAAGTGGCTGCGAAGAATATTGCTGCACACATCAATGAATATGACACGGTAATTTTCACCCGTGATACCCACGGTCCAGATTATCTGGATACATTGGAAGGAAAGTTCCTACCGGTTCCGCATTGTATCAAGGATACTGAAGGATGGGAGATTATCCCTGAACTCATTAACGGAGTTTCCAAGGTGAAGAATCTCTACGTCGTCGATAAGGATACCTTTGGCACTTTCATTTGGGGAAGTATGTCTGTAAATATGTCAGTAGATGAAGATACTACCATTGAAATTTGCGGCGTATGCACCGACATTTGTGTGGTGTCCAATGCTCTTATCATGCGGGCTTTTCGTCCTAACCAGAAGATCGAGTGTCATAAAGACTGGTGCGCTGGTACGAGTATTGCAGCACATGAAGCAGCTCTTAAAGTTATGGAATCTTGCCAGATTGAAGTTATTTAAGGAGGCTTAATATGCTATTTGTTCGCTCTAGAATAGACGAAGCTTGGGGTTTTAAGGATAAAACCTGGATGCCAGTTAGTCAAGATCGATTTCCAGATGGAACGCTGCACATGACTGCTCCTAAAGATTCCTTATTTAAGAACTCTAATGTCGATATCTACTGGAAGTATAACAATGATGCAGAATTGTTCTCGCTAATTTGCTTGCGGAAACACTATGCTGATTGTAAAAATGTCACACTTTATATGCCCTACTGTCCGCACGCCCGCATGGATAGAGTTAAAGGCGCAACCGATGTATTCACTCTCAAGAGTTTTGCAGATGTTATCAACTCTCTTGATTTCACCAAGGTGGTTATCTATGATGCCCATAGTAATGTAACATCTGCGCTAATTGATAGAGTGGAAAATCGTCCGAATACTATGTTCGTTGAACGCACTTTACTCGATATCGGAGACGATAATCTTGTCATGTATTATCCCGACGAAGGGGCTATGAAGAGATATTCTGAGAATTGCCAGCGCCCTTATAGCTTTGGCATGAAGCGCAGAAATTGGGAAACTGGCAAAATCCTTGGCGTAGATATTATCAATAGAGAGATTGTGAAAGACAAGAACATTCTCATCGTTGACGACATTTGCTCTAAGGGTGGAACATTCTATCATTCTGCGCAGGCTCTAAAAGACGCGGGCGCCGCAGATATTTACCTCTTCATCACTCACTGCGAAGATTCTATTTTCAAAGGCAGCCTACTCGAAAGTGGCTTGATTAAGCACATCTACACCACCGATTCGTTGGGCCATGACATTCTCTTTAACAAGCAGATTACAGTTTACAAACTACAAGAAATCATTTAAGGAAAGGAATTGATACAATGTTTAATCCTCTTTTGATGATTGATTTTTATAAGAGTACCCACCATGAGCAGTATCCCGTGGGACTAACCAAGATGGTTAGCTACTATACTCCTCGTATGAGCCGCCTTAAAGATGTAGACAAGGTAACTTTGTTCGGTTTACAGGCATTTATTAAGGAGTATCTCATTGAAGGCTTTAACGATAACTTCTTTAATCGTCCAGAAGAGGAAGTTGTCGCAGAGTACGAGCGAGTTCTCAATGCTACACTCGGTCCCGGTGCATTCCAGTCTGAGAAGATTAGAGATTTGCATCGGCTCGGTTATCTTCCTCTGGAAATCTCTGCTGTTCCAGAAGGTACTAGAACTGCGATCGGTGTCCCGCAGATCGAGATTACCAACACTCACCCCAACTTTGTTTGGTTGGTAAATACTATCGAAACTCTTCTGTCTGCCACTATGTGGCATACACAGGTATCCGCGGAAGTTGGCTATCGGTATCGTCAGATTGTGCAGAAATATCACGATATAAGTTGCGATGATAATGTTCCTGTAGCTCGACTGCTTGGCGACTTCTCTATGCGTGGTCAGCAGTCTGCGGAATCCGCAATTAAGAGTTCTGCGGGCTGGTGTCTATCTTTCCTGAACACCGCGACTGTTCCTGCAATTATGTGGCTTGAGAAGAACTATAATTGCGACTGCACTAAGGAACCTGTTGCTTACGGCGCAATCTCTACCGAGCATAGTGTTATGTGCTCTAACTACGCGATTGATGGTAACGAAATTACCCACATCCGCAGACTTCTGACAGAGATTTATCCTCACCACAATTTCTCTATGGTATCTGATAGTTACGACTATTGGAATCTCGTAGAGAAAATTCTCCCGCACTTGAAAGATGAAATCATGGCACATGATGGTTGTCTTTCTATCCGTGGTGATAGCGGCGACCCTGTTGAGATTATCGCAGGTAAGGAAATCATCTATCTCGACGAGCAGGAGTGGGAGAACCTAAAAGATGATCCAAGTGAGTTCATTGCTGAGTTCTTTGAGCGGGACTTGGATAAGGATACTCAGCAGATTTTCTCTTACAATGGAGAATATGCTCTCGCTGACATTACAGTCGAATGGACTAATGAACGCGGCGCTTGGACCGATTGCAAATATTGGTACATTGAAGGCTATGATGTTAAGCTGACTGAAAACTATGAGCTTACTTCTGAGGATAAGGGAACTGTCTGGTGTCTGTGGGATATTTTCGGTGGAACCATCAATAGCAAGGGTTATAGGGTCCTTGATCCTCACATTAAAGCTATCTATGGTGACAGTATTACTCCTCAGCGTTGCGCTCGTATTTATCAACGCCTTGAGAATAATGGATTTGCTATTAACAATGTTTCCCTTGGTGTTGGCTCTTTCTCCTTTATGTGTCTTGAGGAAGATGGCAGCTTCAATCCTTACACTCGTGATACCTTTGGTATTGCTGTTAAGGCAACTTACGCGGAAGATGCAAATGGTAAGCCTATTATGATTTACAAGCAACCCAAGGCTCTTAGCTGGAAGAAGTCTCAAAAAGGCTGTTGTCGAGTAGCTCTTGATGGTCAGAGTTATGAAGATGAATTAACTTGGGCAGATCATCTTGGTGAAGATAATCTGCTTCAACCTGTATTCCGTGATGGCAACATGATTAAAGAGGACACTTTGCACGATATCCGTGCACGGTTGTATAAGGAGGGTTTCTAATGAACGATCCATTCCTTGACATCAATAGAGTAGTTGATAGACTCTATAGTGAATATAAGCGGTATGGTGATATTATTATCGCCTTCGACTTTGATTACACGGTTCATAATTTCCGTGACGAAGATTATACTTACGAGCGTGTGAGTGAAATGTTGCGGAAATGGCAGCCCTACGCTAAGCTCGTAGTATTTAGTGCTTCTCAGGAAGAGCGATATCCCTATATTGCAGATTATCTCAATCAGAATAACATTCCTTTTGATGCAATCAATGAGGATGTTCTGACTGAGAAGCGTAAGCCAACGAGAAAACTGTATTATAATATCTTGCTTGATGATAGAGCAGGACTTGGTAGCGCTTACACGGCATTAGATATGCTATACAGTAAACTAGAAGCAGAAGGAGAACTGAAAACATGGAGAACGTAATTACCAATATCACTAATTGGATTAAGGATTACTTCGTAAATAATGGTCCAGATTGCAAAGCTATCATTGGTATTTCTGGTGGCAAAGATAGCACTGTAACCGCGGCTCTGCTTGTTAAAGCGCTCGGAAAGAATAGGGTTATTGGTGTAAAAATGCCGCAGGGTAATCAGCATGACATTGATGTTGCTAATAAAGTAATTGACTATCTCGGTATTGATAGTTATGAGGTTAATATCGACGAAGTTTGCAAATCTCTGTATAATGCTATCAACATCGGCTATAATTTTGAAGGCTCGGTCGAAAGCATTCCACAGATTGCCTCTAATTCCCCAGCCCGCATCCGCATGACCGTTCTTTATGCGATTGCCGCACGTGAACATGGCCGGGTAGCAAACACTTGCAATAAGAGCGAGGATTTTATTGGCTATTCTACTAAGTTCGGAGACGCTGCTGGCGATTTCTCCGTGCTATCTGAATATACAGTTTCAGAAGTGCGGCAGATTGGCAAAGCACTTGGTATCCCTAACGAGTTTATTTTTAAAGCGCCAGAAGATGGTCTTAGTGGTAAGACTGATGAAGATAACCTTGGCTTTACCTATGACGAACTCGACAACTTCTTACTGCGAGGAGATTATCCCTCTTATGATGTTTATAAGAATATTGAAGAGCGACATAAGCGCAATCTCCACAAGGTAAAACCGATGCCTTCTTGCCCTAGATATTACTCAACGCGTGATTGGGAGGTATAAAGAGAGCCTTACGGCTCTCTTTATTTTTTATAAAATATATTATATAATATATGTATAAGAGAGGGGAGAAAGAGTATGAAAGAAATGTTCCATAACATTAAAAATGGTGAATTGCCTGTGCCTGGTAGTAAGGTGTTTATCCGTCTCGATGAAGAGGCTACTCGTGGATATGCTTATCCTGAAGCCTCCATTGTTTCTATGCAGACTTGGCGTGATGGACATATCCATTTTATCGAAGATTCTGGCGAGCAGTACATGGAGTTTTTTCCTCAGTATATCAAAGATTGGTGCTATCTTTCTGATCTGATGAAGTTACACTAAAGGAGGTATATAATGGATTTATTTTCACTACTTGAGAATCTCAAACTTGATCTTGAATGGGCAAAAGCTAATGAGTGGGAAGCTCCAATTTGTCTTGCTGACGATTTGCAAGAAGCTATTAAAATCATTGAAAAGGAGATGGAAGAATAATGGCAACGTATGCGTGCTCTGATTTGCACGGTAGATTGGATCTACTGAAGCAGATTCAGGATTTCTTACAACCCGATGATACGGTTTATTTTCTCGGAGATGCCGGAAATAGAGGTCCAAATCCTTGGGAGACTATCAAGGCAGTCGCTCAAGATAAGCGTTTTATCTATCTTAAAGGTAATCACGAAGATATGCTGGTAAAAGCCATGGAAGATGAAGTGCGGAGAGAAGGATGCGGAGTACTTGGGAAAAACTTTGCTTTGCTTTCTCAAAATGGCGGTGGAGAAACTTTCCTTGACTGGCTTTTAGAGCCAATGAAAACTGGCTGGTGGAATTATCTCAAGAAACTACCAACCTATAAGAAATATGTAAATGAACAGGGAATCACTATTCATCTCTGTCATGCTGGCTTTAATCCAATGCAGAATGATGCTATCCCTAATGACGACGATTTACTTTGGGATAGATGTCATTGGCACTCTAAGGAGCCTATTTTTGATGATAAAGAAATTTGCGTGCATGGTCATACTCCTATTCCATATCTGTTAAAACGAAATAATTGGAGCGATGAAATTCCAGATTGGGATGGTGGAGCTTGGTGGTATGCACAAGACCACAAAGTTGATTTGGACTGTGCAAGCTGGTATACTGGTTATACTGTGTTGTTAGATTTAGACAGCTTTGATGAACATATCTTTAATGCCGCCGACGCGATTGATCTTTCTAAGAAGGAGGAATGGTGATGATTCCCGGACTGTATAAAGTTTTTAACGAAAGATGGAATGGACAGACAACTTGGGTATATTCTGATCCTCATTTTGGTGATAAAGAACTCGCCGCTGGAACTCCAGGTCGTCCTTCCGATGAAGAGCAGGTTAAACTTATCAATAGCAAAGTTGGCAAGAAAGATGTTCTGATTATCTTGGGAGACTGCGGCGACCCAGCTATGTGCGCTAAACTTCGTGGTTATAAGGTGCTTATTATGGGGAATCATGATGCCGGCCGCAGTAACTATGAGCGCAGAAAAATTTCCCGCAAGTTTCCTAAAGAAGTTTTTCAGAAGTCTGAAGCTCTTGATGAAATGAAACGCGTCTATCCCGGTTGTCAGTATTCTATTGCTGAGGGGTATGACTTCCATTCTCCTTTTGAGTATTGGGAAGTTTCCGCAGATAATAATCTCTTTGACGAGATCTATGAGGGGCCTCTCATGATTGGTGAAAAGCTCATTCTCTCTCATGAGCCTCTTCCTATGATGCCTTGGGTGTTTAATATTCATGGTCATGTCCATGATCGTCGTCATAAAAATGACGACAGGCATCTAAATGTTTGCTCTGACGCAATTAACTACAGCCCAGTCAATCTAAATAAGTTGATGAAGAATGGGCTTACTTCAAAAATCTACTCTGTACATCGACAGACTATTGATGTAGCTACGAAAAAGAAGGAAAAGAGGAAACGCAATGGATAATCTTATGGATTTAATATTCGGTATTGTTTACAACGACCACGATTCCGATCTCATTGGGCGCGATCAGGTTGATGATTATACTATCGACACTTGCCTGACCGCAGACCAAGGTTATGAAACCGCGGTTTGGCGAGGAAACCATAATATGGTTATTGTGGCACGTTACGCCACTAGAGAAGAAGCTGTATTGGGGCATTATGAGTGGATTGATAGATGCAAAAGTCATCCTCGTTCTGCCTATAGCGTTCAGTTTGAGTGCGATGTTTTATTTTAATATAAGAGTTTATTATGCTGGATGATTTTCTGACTGTACTTGGAGCTATTGCTTTGGTATTTGTAACAGTACTCGTTCTTCCCTTTATCTCTTTTTGGCTGTGCTATTTCGGAGGATGGGTAGCTTCTATTACCATTGGCAATATTCTCACCGATGGTCTAAACACTTTGTTCCAGACAACTTGGTTTACCAAAGATATGATTCCCTTTGCGCCGGTACGCTCGGTTGGATTGGCAGCTATTTCAAGACTAGTAATCTCGGAAAGAGCAAGGATTAAAAGAAGAATCAAGGGAGCTTTTTGCTCCCTTGATTTTTTTATTATTTTATTATATAATATATGTATAAGAAAGGGGAAGATTGAAAATGCCTATTCATGATGAACTTGGAACTCGGATGAAAGAGTTCTACGAAAGTGTCCCTAAGACTAAGCTAATGCGTCGTACACCTGTTGCCATCCGCATTGATGGTAAGGCTTTCCACACTTTTACTCGTGGTTTTAATAAGCCGTTCGACGATGTACTGATTAGCGCAATGCAAGATACAATGAAATATCTCTGTGAAAATATTCAGGGGTGCGTGCTGGGATATACTCAGAGCGATGAAATCACTCTTATCCTTGTTGATTACAAGCGGCTCAACAGCTCTGCTTGGTTTGATTACGAGGTACAGAAAATGTGCTCTATCGCTGCTTCTATGGCAACGATGGCTTTCAATAAAGCATTTAATGAAGGAGTCCGGCATAGAAATCTAGATTATTATGCCGCTCATGCGACTATGGATAACCCTTACCCACAAGATGATTTGGGCCAGACTTATGCAGTAAAAGCACAAATGGGCGCCATATTTGATGCTCGTTGCTTCAATATCCCCAAGGAAGAGGTCACCAACCTTGTCTATTGGCGTCAACTAGATGCAACCCGCAATTCTATTCAGATGGTAGGCCAGGCCAATTTCTCTCACAAAGAACTCCAAGGTAAGTCTTGTGAGAAAATCAAAGAGATGCTAATCACGGAGAAAGGGATTTCTTGGGAAAACTTTCATCCTATGTATAAGCATGGTTCTTGTTGCATCAAGGTTACAACTAAGACCGATGGTATAACTCGCTCTAGCTGGGAAATTGATAAAAGTATCCCGCTATTTGTCGGAGAAGGACGCGAGTATATCGAATCTCTAATCCAATGTCAGGAGGAATAATAATGGCTGAATGGCAAAAAGGAACAGGATGGAAAGAATGGTTTGAAATTACCGGCGCCGATGGAGTAGATTTCCACCCAATTGGTCAAGATCCGCGTAAAAACCCAGCTATTGTGTTGCAATCTAATACCAAGGAAGATATTCTAGAAAGAAAAGTCGGCTATCCAAAGAGTAGTTATTCATTCTGGAAAAAAATCAATGGCAAAAAATATTATATCTCTCTTGACAATCCAACTGAGGTAACTCATAAAGTTAATATAGATGCAGAAGTAGATTGGGTTACTGGTTATCTACGAGGCGGATATTACCATGGAGAACTTGAGCTATCTGAGGAAGATTATAAAACTTTTAAGAAAGATCCATTAAATTTTTTAGAAAATCATATTGATTTATGGGTAGATTGGCCATTTGAAATAAACGATTGTGAGATTGATGACATTGGTGAACTTTCACAAGTCTATTTTACTGATCAAACTAATTAAATAAAATCAAAAGGTTCTAATTCTTAGAACCTTTTGATTTTTTTATAAATATATATTATAATATTTATAGAAAGTTAAGAAAGGAAGTCATGAGGTATGGTCACTAAAAATGACGCTGTTAAAGCGTTGGAAACCCTCGATGGCATTATTGATAGTCTGGATTGGAGCGGCGTGTTCATTGATGACGAGCTAAATGATATTGAAAAATCAATGGCTATCATTCAGCAGTTTATTGAACAGGAGGAAAAGTAATGACTCATCCGCATGGTATGTTAGGTTATCACGATAGCCCAAGATGCAAATCCGATCTTTGGTCTCCTGTCCCATGTCCTTGTGCGCAGGAAAATCGAGCTTTTTCTCCTTTTGCTGAGCATCAGCAGGACCTTGAAGATGCTGTTAATTTGCTCATTGAAGCAAGAGTAAAAGGTGAGAACTGCTCTATTCAGTTTGAAACCGAGGTATCTGATGAAGATATTGCTTGGGTGATGGCTGAAGTTGAACGGAGGTTAAGCTAATGCCAGAATACATTGACCGTGCTGTGGCTGTATCACAAGCCAATTTCATACATGGTCGTTGGGACGATGTGTATGTGAGTGCTGCTGCACTGATGGCAATACCAGCTGCAGATGTTATTCCAGTAACTCACAGTAAGTGGGATATTGAAGTTGGTATGAATTATCATACTGAACGAATTTGTCCGATGTGTAAGAAAGTAATCAAAAGCAACTTCTGGGAGTATTGCCCACATTGTGGAGCAAAAATGGATGGAGGCGAAAAGAATGACGACTGAACTGAAAGTAATGGTTGGCATCCCCGGTAGTGGTAAATCTACTTGGGTTAAGCAAGAGGTAGCTCGAATCGAGGAAGAACATCGTACCACTTGTGTAGTTTCCAGAGATTTCGTGCGGCAGTCCATCTTGACCGATCGTGATAGCTACTTTGACAAAGAAGTTGAAGTATTCGACGAATTTGTCCGACAGATTAACGAAGCTATGGAACTTGGTATTGATGTTGTGTTTGCGGATGCGACTCATATTAGCCCTGCTTCTCGCGCAAAGCTCCTTGGTCGGTTGATCGCAGATCCGCATACCAAATTGACCTTTGAAGTCATTGATGTTCCTGTCGAAACCGCTCTTGAGCGTAATGCTCAGCGGACTGGCGTTGCCAGAATCCCCGATTCCGCAATTAAGAAGATGAAGAAGGGATTTTCTATTCCTACTGAAAAAGAGTTTCCTAAGACCAATTGGGGATTTTCTAATATCGAGGTGCGTGTGCACCATTAAGAGAGGGTGATAAAATGAATATTTGGATTTCTAGCGACTATCACTTCAATCACGATAAGGAGTTCATCTGGAAAGCCCGTGGTTTTGAAAGCGTTGAAGAGATGAATGAAACTATCGTAAAGAAGAATAATGAGTGTGTGGCACCGGAAGATACACTTATTATCTGCGGCGACCTCATGCTTGGTGGGGCTGATAAGCTTGAGGAAGGACTCGCTTTGCTTAATCGTATGAATGGTCTTAAACTCGTGGTTGGTGGTAACCATGATACCCCTAATCGTAGAGAGGCCTATCTTAGAGCTGGTATTCCCGTGTTTGACGCTTATGCTTTCACTTACCGCAAGTATCATTTCTATGCTTCTCATTATCCTACTTTGACCGGCAACCTTGAGAAAGAGTCCCTCAAGCAAGTAACTTGCAATCTTTTCGGTCATACCCATCAGACCTCCAACTTCTACAATGAAATTCCATTTATGTATCATGTAGGAGTTGACTCTCATGAGTGTTATCCTGTTCTCCTTGATGATATTATCAAGGAAATGAATGAGAAGGTTGAGGAATGCAAGGCTCAGCTGTAGATTGAAAAACCAAAGCCTATCGTAAGATGCGATAAGTGTATATATACCTATCCTAATTGTGGCTATATCCCTGAGTTTTGTAAATCTTATAAGCGAGATCCTCCCGATGGAGGTTATTACGGTTAACCAAATAATTTAATATAAAGGAAAGAAAGATATGCTTATTTTTGCCATTTTTCTCGTTCTGATTGCACTTACTGCTTTCATTACCTGCTCTATTGTTGCGGTGCCGCCAAGAAGAAGGCGGCTGAAACCAAGGACGATTGGGAATGTCGTTCGTATACAAAGGTTGTCAAGTCTGTCACGCGTGTAAAATGGATTGCCACGATTGGTGCGCTCGTTATCTTGATTATCGTGCTAGTAATCGGCGGCATCCGCGTTGTTGACGAAACTGAGGTTGGTGTTGTAAAGACCTTTGGTGAAATCTCTGGCACTGTTGATTCTGGCCTTAATTTTATCAATCCTTTGACGCAGAAAGTTACTATGTATGACCTTCGTGTTCATGTCCGTGAGTCTTCTTTTGCTTCCTATACTAAGGATGCCCAGCCCCTCACTGCTGCGATTGAATATCAGTACGCACTAAATCCTGCTTTTGCTGAAGACGTGGCGCGTGAGTATGGCTCATATGAGATTCTGGAAACCAAACTCAGTAACATTGTTGAAGAAAGAGCCAAGATTGTATTTGCTCATTACAGTGCTATGCCCCTCCTTGAGAATCGTTCAAATCTCTCTACTGAAGTTGCCGAGGAAGTTAAGACCATTGAGAACCTATTCCATGTAACTTTTACCTCTGTTATAGTCAAGGATATTGATTTCTCTGATGCTTTTGAGGCTTCTGTCGAAGCTAAGATGACCGCGGAGCAGGCTGCTCTAAAGGCCGAGCAGGATAAGAAAACTGCTATCATCCAAGCTGAGCAGAAGAAGGAAGTTGCCGCCATTACTGCTGAAGCCGCTATCGCGCAGGCTAAGGGTGAAGCCGAGGCTCTGGAAATTACTCGCCAGGCTCTGCAGAATATGCCTGATACTTGGGTTCAGCAATTTTGGATTGAGAAGTGGGATGGCAAGCTGCCTACCACACAGGCGGGCTCAGACGCCGCGATTATTGTAAATCCCAATATGGGTAACTAAAACTAGCCCCTAGCTCAATTGAGCTAGGGGCTTTTCTCGTTTATCCCGTCTGTCTCCGAGTTTCCGCGCGTATAGGCCCAGCAAATTTTTCGGAGAAATAGGGCAAATTTGATTTATCTATAAAATTTTGCTATCATATAGATAAAGAATTAAATAAGGAGAACAAAACTATATGAATTTGGTTAAAGCTATATATAAAGCTCCTGTGATTATGAAAGATTATTGGGAAGAGGAAGGTATCACCAATGTAAAGATTTGCTATCAAGGGCATACTTTTCATGGCGCTGCTGTACTAAGCAAGGGTGATGAAGGTTTCTACTCTAAGAAAGTTGGATATAATATTGCTCTATCAAAAGCAAGAATTGAAGCCCTGGAATATTTTTATAAGCAAGAGAGAGATAAGTTTAATGTCCGCAATCAGTTTTATCAAGAGGTATTAGGTCTTGGGGTTAAAACTCCCGCGGAAGTAGACCCATTGGGCGCTTTTAATCGAAATATGATGCGCTGCAAATATAGAGCCGACGCACTTAAAGAGGCTCTTGATAAAGAGAAAGATATGTTACATAAATATATTCTTGGTCAAGATAAAGCTATTGAATCTGTCAAACGCTTTAGACAGAAGGCCGATAATAATTAACAAACTTCTCTTATTTATTATAATAACATAAGAAGTGGTTTTATTGGTAAATATTTTAATTGGAGTTCTCCTTATCACAGTAGGTGCCACCTTACTCAATAGTATTAGTGAAATTATAAGTGCTATTACAGAACTTATTAAAGCTAATATAAACGAAAGGATTGTTCGTCACAATGTTGCGATTAATAAACTTAGTGAAGGAGAAACTCAATCTAGGGCAATCGGATTTGCCACTACATACGAAGAGGAAGATGAACATGAACTATGATGTACGGTTTCCAACAGATAGATACTTCTACGATACTTGCTCCCTTTTGTTGGCCGGAGAAAGTCTATTTGAACAGGATAAGAAGCCCTTCTTAGTTTCTTCAATTACGCTAAAAGAATTAGAGAGAATTAAGACAGCTTCAAACAAGGATGCTGACATCAAGTATTCGGCTCGTCTATTGCTTCATTTATTTGAAGAATATCCAGATAAGTATGAAGTAATCCCGCACAAAGTAGACAATGAGTTCGTAATTAAAGAAGCTGGTTTCGATGTTACTGATGATACTCGCATCTTGTCTGATGCCATTGCGTGTGACAAAGAAAAAGATATTGTCTTTGTAACTAACGATTTAAGTCTAAAGCATATCGCTAACTGCTTCTTTGGTAATGGAATGATTGAGAGCGTTCCAGAAGAAGTAGACGATTATACTGGTTATATTGAAGTTACTTATAGCGACGAAGCTCTAGCAGAGTTTTATCAGAACCCGAACGATAATTCCTTTAACCTATTACCAGGACAGTATCTTATCCTGAAAAATAGCAATGGAGAGATTGTTGATTTGCGGGTTTGGACAGGCGAAGAGTTCAGATACCTTTCTTCTAAGACTATTAACTCTAAGTGGTTTGGTAAGATTTCTCCATACTCTGGAGATATTTATCAGAAGATGCTATTTGATAGTTTGCGCAATAACAAACTAACTCTTGTTAAAGGTCCAGCTGGTAGCGGAAAGACTTTCGTTTCTTTGGCTTATTTAATGGCAAAAATGGAAGCCCATGAACTAGATAAAATTATTATCTTCTGCAATACTGTTGCTACTGCTAACTCTGCTCGTCTCGGATACTATCCTGGAACAAAAGATGAAAAGCTACTTGACTCTCAGATTGGTAACTTGCTAAGTAGTAAGTTTGGTAGTCGAGAGGAAGTTGAGAGACTGATCGCAGAAGGTAAATTAGTTTTACTACCATTCTCTGATATTCGTGGTTATGATACTTCTGGTATGAACGCAGGTATCTATATTTCTGAAGCTTAGAACCTTGACCGCACACTAATGAAACTCGCTCTACAGCGTGTTGGCGAAGATTGTATTTGCATTATTGATGGTGATGAAAAAACTCAGGTTGATGATATTCACTTCTCTGGTGCAAATAACGGTATGCGGCGAGTATCAAAAGTATTTAGAGGTAAGGATATTTATGGAGAGGTAACTCTTAAGAATATCTATCGTAGTAAGATTGCTTCTATCGCTGATAAAATTTAATAACAAGATCGGGGGATTTTTCCCTCGATCTATTTTTATACCCTAATTGGAGGTGAGGTCATTGGCGGATAATGCTCAAGTTATTTGGGATTATCTCAAATCAAAAGGATTAAGTAACTGCGGTGCCGCAGGTCTAATGGGGAATCTATTCGCGGAAAGCGGACTTATTCCAACTAACTTATAGAACTCATATGAGAGTAAGTTAGGAATGAACGATGCCTCGTATACTGCGGCTGTTGATAATGGCTCCTATACCAATTTCACGCATGATTCTGCGGGATATGGTTTAGCTCAATGGACATATTGGAGCCGCAAGCAAGGTCTGTTTTAGCTGTGTAAAAGTCGAGGAAAGTCTATTGGTGACTTAAACACCCAACTAGATTTTTTATATCAGGAACTAACTACAAGTTACTCCTAGCTATTAAAAATCTTGAAGACTACCTCATCTGTTGAAGAAGCATCTAATTTGGTGGTCACTCAGTTTGAAAGACCGGCAGATCAGAGCTCTAGCACACTAAAATAGCGTGCGTTATATAGCCAACGTTACTTCAATATTTATTCAACGCAAAAGGAGGAAATAGCTAAGATGAAATATTTAAACGCTAATCACCCATTGGTTTGCATGATGACTAATAGCACTTGTTATAAGCAAACCCGCAAGATGGATATTAAAGGCGTCCTCTGGCACAGTACAGGCGCCAATAATAAAACTATTAAGCGTTATGTTCAACCGTCTGAGAACGACAAGAACTATCAATCTCTGATTACTAAAATTGGTAAAAATACCAGTAGAACCGATTGGAATCATAGTTCATAGCAGGCTGGTGTAAACGCTTGGATTGGTGCTCTTGCTGACGGAAGCGTAGCCGCAGTACAAACACTACCTTGGAATTATAGACCTTGGGGTTGCGGCTCAGGCTCTAAAGGTAGCTGTAATACTGGATGGATTCAGTTTGAAATCTGCGAAGACAATCTAAGTGACCCCGATTACTTCGCTAAAGTCTACAAAGAGGCTTGCGAATTGACAGCCTACTTATGTAAGACATATAATATCAATCCAAATGGTTCTGTAAATGTAAATGGCGTAACAGTTCCAACCATTCTCTGCCATCAAGATAGCTATCAGTTGGGTCTCGGTAGTAACCATGCTGATGTATACCATTGGTTCAAGAAATATGGCAAAGATATGACAACCGTTCGCAAAGATGTTGCTGCTTTAATGCAGTCTAAAGTTATCGAGGAGGATGATGAAGACATGACTCAAGAAAAATTCAATGAAATGATGAATGCATATCTTAGTCAGCTCGCTGCGCAACCAGTCACCTGGGAGCAAGACGCAATGACTTGGGCACAGGCTAATGGCTTAATCAATGGCAATGAAAAAGGTCAGTTGATGCCAAAACGCTTTATGACTCGTGGCGAATTTGCGGCTGTTCTAAAGCGTTATGCTGAAAAGAGTGGTCAATAATGGGTCGTCAAACAAGAGGAAAAGGAAAACATAGCTAGAAAAAAGAATTTTCTAAATAGCTTATTTGCGACATTCGCTCTCTCTTGTGGATTGTAACTATCTCCGGTATTGCTCTTGCTTTCTATTGCGTACATCTTGGTTATCTGGGTACTCTCCCATGGATTAGTGCATTAGTAGGATTGCCATGGTCTGCGCATGGTATTGTTTGCTCTTTTTACTTAAACATGAGTAAATCCGATCACCGCAAGGGTGGGATTACTTATGATTTAGCTATGTGTGAGAAACAATAGCAGCAAGTAGTCGAGGATGAAGCAACCATTTAATATTAAAGGCTTAGTAGACTTAATAGTCTACTAAGCCTTTTCCTATTTTAAGCTTGATTTTTCATAAAATATATGGTATTATATATTCAGAAATAAAAAAGGAGAACTTAAAAATAAATGAAGTATTTGAGGTATAGCGAATGATAGTGATATATACAGACGGCTCAACCTTAAAAAATGGCGCGAAAGATGCAAAAGGTGGTTTTGGAGTTGTAGTTTGTGAAGCTGAACCACACCAAGACCCGTCAACCTATAAAGTTGTCGCGGCGTATTCTGAACGCGCAGATGGCACCACAAACAATAGAATGGAAATGTCCGCAATCTTGTGGGCATTAACCCATTATGGCGCGAAAGACGGTGACTTCTTCATTCCTATTGTTTATAGTGATTCTATGTATTGCGTAAATAGCTTCACTAATTGGATTAAGAATTGGAAGGCAAATGGCTGGGTTCGTGCCGGTAATAAACCCTTAGAGAATAAGGACTTAATTCTCGAATATGATAGATTAACCACTAAAGAAGGATTACAGGTTGATTTAAGATATGTAAAAGGGCATAATGGAACGCTGTTTAATGAGCTTGCTGATCAGTTAGCAACAGGCAAGATTACAGAACAGCAAGTATTAGATATGTATGGAGGTTAAATATGGGAAAACTATATGACGAGAAATCAATCGAGTCACTTTCTCCATTAGAGTTTACAAGACTGCGGCCTGGCGTTTACGTCGGTAGCACTGAGTATTCTACTCAGCTATTGATTGAGATTGTATCTAACGCGGTCGATGAATTTAAAGCAGGTCATGGTAATAAGATTATTGTTACCATTAAGAATGATAATACGATTATCGTAGAAGATAACGGTCAGGGATTTATTCCTAATGCTAAGCGCGACGATGGTAAGACTGTACTTGAAGCATCCTTTAGTGTGCTGAATACTTCTGGTAAGTATTCTGACGATGGCGTTTATGAGGGTACTGCTCTCGGTCTGAATGGTATCGGTAGTAAGCTGACGACTTATCTATCTCATTGGCTTGAGGTAATTACTCATCGAAATGGTAGATATGAGCATATCTGGTTCAAGGAGGGTGTCTTTGACAAGCGAGACGTCGGTGTATGGGCTAATAAGGATCATCCTTCTGGTACTTTAGTCCAGTGGCAACCTAATGAAGAGTTCTTCACGCATCCAGAAGTAGATATGCCAGTTATTATCAATCTTTTCAAGGTAATTGCGTGCCTGTGTCCCGGTTTGACTATCGAGTTGAATAGAGAGGGACAACCGCAGGTTATCTTCGCTTCTAAGAATGGTCTTATGGACTTAGTAGATGAAGCAGTTAAAGGTAAGGAAATCTTGAAGAACCGCTTAAACTTCAATTTTTCTGATGGCAAGAACAAGTTGGATTTAGTTCTGACCTATACAAATGCTTATTCTGCGACCATTGTTCCTTATGTAAATACCGGTCTTACAGATTCAGGTCCGCATATTACGCAAATTAAGACCATCCTCACAAGAGAAATGAATAAGTTCTTCCGTGAAAAAGGGTGGCTAAAAGATAAGGATGAAAACCTTACTGGTGAGGACTGCCAGGAAGGTATGTATATTGCCTTCAATGTGACCGCTCCAGGCGTCGCGTATGATGCTCAGACCAAGAGTAGAGTTGTTAAGTTGGATATGAAACCTTTTACCGCGGCGATCGCTGAGGAACTCCAGTATTGGTTTGCCGCAAACGAGAAAGATATTAAGGGAATCGCAGATAAGGCGCTTAATGCTCGTAAAGCTAGAGAAGCTGCTCGTAAGGCAAGAGACGCGGCTCGTGGAGTAAAAGCGAAAAAGGAAACTGGTCTTAAGGCGAAAATGCAAATCAGTAACAAGTTTATTGATTGCACGAATAAGAATCCTAAAAATCGTAACCTTCTTCTTGTAGAGGGCTTGTCAGCAGGTGCATCTGCGGTGGAGGCCCGCAACCCCAAGACTGACTGCATCTATATGTTGCGAGGAAAGATTGTTTCTCCGCTGAAAACTGCGGTAGAAAAAATTCTTGCTAATCAAGAGATGTCTGATATTGTGCGTGTAATTGGCGCCGGATTTGGTTCTTCTTTTGATGTCAACAAGATGAATTTCGACAAGGTTGTTATTACTTCTGATGCTGATAGTGATGGCGCGGACATTGAGTTGCTGCTGATTACTTTCTTCTATACTTATATGCGTCCTCTTGTGGAAGCTGGTAAGCTATACAGAGCTGTAACTCCGTTGTATATTATTCGTCATAAGGGAAATGAGTATTACTGTTACACAGAAGATGAACTGACTGAATGGAAGAATACTCATACCGGTTCATACGACCTGCTTCGCGCAAAGGGCCTTGGTGAGTTAAATCCTGAGGACTTGCAGAAAGTATGTTTTATGAATGAGAGATATAAACGTATTTCTATCTCTGATGCAGAGAAAACCACGGAATTGTTAAATATTCTCATGGGTAGTGCAGTGGAACCTCGCAAGCAGTATATCTATGATAATGCTAATGAATTAGGTTTCAATTTTGAGTAATAAGGAGTGATTTTATGAGTTTGATTACTGAAGTTGATATTCTTGATGAAGCGAAAGATAATTTCTTGACATATGCAGAAGAAGTCTTGACTGATCGAGCCATCCCTGCCGCAGAGGATGGACTCCTTAGCGCTCAACGAAAAATCCTGTGGACTATGGAAGATTACTTAAAAATGGATAGCAAGAGTAAAACAAAGAAGTGTAATGCTATCATTGGCTCTACGCTTGCGACCTCTTATTTCCATGGCGATATTGCTTGTTATGGCGTTCTTCGTAAGATGGCACAGGAATTTCTTATGCGTTATCCTCTTGTTACAGGACAGGGACAGCTGGGTACGCAAGAGAGCAATGATATGTTCTCGTCTTCTCGTTATACTGAGGCTAAGCCATCTAAGTTTACTGATCTAATGATGAATGACTTTGCTAAGAAAGTTGTTCCAACAAAAGAAACTTATAATGGTGAGTTCCAGGAGCCAATTATTCTCCCGTCGTTGTTCCCTAATGCTATCTGCAATGGTCGTCAAGCTATTGGTATTTCAATGGCACATAATTCCGCGCCACACAATCTTACTGAGGTATGTAACGCGGCGATTGCACTAATTGAAAAGGGTAATCTTTCTATTGATGAAGTATTGTCTTATATTCCCGGTCCAGATTTCCCTCTCGGCGGCACGGTTCTTAATATTAAGGATGTGCGGACTGCTTTTGCATCTGGCAAGTCTAATGTATCACTTAAAATTCAAGGTGATTATGAGATTGACGGGCAAGACATTATTTTTACAAGTATCCCTTATCGCACTTATCGTAACAAGATTAAAGAGCAGATCGAAAAGAATATTGATGTTCTGAGTGAGATGATTGACGACTTTGATGATGAGTCTAATATCGGTCAGAATAGACTGGTGTTTCATATTAAAGATGGTGTTTCTGTATCTAAAGCCTTGAACAAGCTGTTTCTGCTGACTGATTTGCAGTCTACGCTATCTTACAATATGAATTACATTGTCAATGGTACACCTAAGTTATGTTCTATGGTGGATCTACTGCGAGCTTATGTAGACCATCAGGAAAATGTGTTAATCAATGCGACAACCTTTGATAAAGAAAAAGCAGAAGCAAGAGCACATATCTTAGAAGGTCTAATTGCGGCAGTTGATAAAATTGACGATGTAATCGCGCTTATTAAACAGTCTGCTGGTCGCGCAGATGCCCGCGCTAAGTTGATGGAATTTCTTACCGTTGATGAAGTGCAGGCAAATGCAATTCTTGATATGAAGCTCGGTAAATTAACACGCATTGACAAGGAAGAACTTGTAAATGAGTTGAAAGAAAAGAGAGCTTTTATCGAGGAGTGTGTCAATCTTTTAACTAATAAGGAAATCCGCAACCGAGTTCTTATCGAGAAAATCTCTAAGTTAAGAGATACTTATGGTGACGCTCGTAGAACTAAACTTCTCAATGTCGATATTCCTAAGCAGGAAAAAGAGATGGTAGTAGTCGAACCAAAGGACTGCGTTGTAGTAGTTTCTAAAAAGAACACTATCAAGAGAATTGATGCTAAGAGTTTTAAAGCGCAGAAACACAATACTGTTGGTGTTAAGACTGGAGATATTATTGTCTTTTCGCAGAGAACTAATACTCAGGATACTTTAATGGTATTCTCGTCTAAGGGTAAAATGTATCGTATACTGGTAGACAATATTCCAGAGGGTACTAATGCGTCTAATGGTGCGCCTATCTCTAGCTTAATTGAATTTGAGAATGGCGAAGTACCTATGGCATTTACTACTCTAACAAGAGATACAGATAAGAAATTTATTTTCTTTGCTACCAAAAATGGCACTATTAAAAAGGTTCCGTTAAATGAGTACGATAAAATGAAGCGTACTGGCATTATTGCAATTAGCTTCAAGGGCGATGATGAACTCGTAGATGTTACATTTATTAATCAAGAGCAGATGATTCTTGTAACTAAAAATGGTATGACCATTCGCTTTGGAACTGCGGAAATGCCCATTTCTTCGCGTACAGCGCAAGGTGTAAAGGGTATGAAACTAAATGATGGAGATAGCATAATTGCGGCTTTGCCGATCACAGATCCCGCAGATTATCTTGCTATTGTTTCTAAGAATGGCTTAGGCAAGAAAATTAAGATTGATGAACTTACACTCCAGAATCGTGGAGGTAAAGGTCTGATGTGCTATAAGGAAGAAATTGCGGGTGCGGAGATTATTAAGGAAACTGATAATCTCCTCATCAATGGCAATAAATCTTCTATTGTTATTAGTGGTAAGGATATTCCCACTCTTGGAAGAGCTTCTATGGGTAATATCATGCTGAAGAATAACGATCAGACTATCTCTATTACGCGAGTATAATAAGAAAGAATGGCTACGCCATTCTTTCTTTTATTGACTTTTCTTTTTAATTATTATATTATATTCATATAAAAGAAAGGGTAATAACAATAAATGAGTTTTGATAAAGAAAAGATACATGAATTGTATCCCGAAGCAGAGGAGCTAATGATTGAGCCGATGCTTATTTGGAAGCTCCCAGCAGGCAAGGAATCTATGCTTTCTGAAATATGCTCTAATGGAGAATACTTTCTTGAAGAGAAGATCGATGGAGCCTTTTATCAGTTTGTAAAAACCGAAAATCATTGTTATCTTTTTGGTCGCACGGTAAGTAAATTATCTGGTATTCTTACAGAAAAAAGTGACAATGTACCTCACCTAAAAGAAGCATTGAACTGCCTTCCCGCGGGAACAATTCTCATTGGAGAAATTTATGTTCCCGGTGGTACATCGAAAGATACTGTAAGTATTATGGGTTGTCTTCCAACTCTTGCTATCAAGAGACAGAAAGACGCTCCAATTCATTACTATGTGCATGACATTATTGCATATGATAGTGTCAATCTTATTAACTCACCCGCGGATTTGCGCTATAAAATTCTTGCAGCAATCTGGAAGAAACATAATCTCAACCAGTATAGTTTCTTGAGACTTGCTACTCGTGTTGACGAAGATATGGAAGCTGAAATCTCTCGTATCTTAAAATCTGGTGGCGAGGGCGTAGTTCTAAAGAAGAAAGACTATCCATATAGTCCTGGTAAAAGACCCGCTTGGTCTACTATTAAAGTTAAACAGATGGATTCTGTTGACCTAATTTGTACAGGCTTTTGTGATGCTACTAAAGAATATACTGGTAAGGAGCTAGAAACCTGGGAGTATTGGGAAACGCTTGGAGGACAGTTATTTCAAGGTAGATACCTAGATGACGAAGGTAATGCTACAATTAAAACTTCCATGCAGCCGGTAACTAAACCTTATTTTCTTGGCTGGAAAACCGCAATTAGAATTGGCGCATACAATGATAAAGGTGAACTTATTGACTTAGGTACAGTTAGCTCTGGTTTAACTGACGATAACAAAAGAGAGATGACTGAACATCCAGAATTGTGGCTTGATAAGGTTGTAGCTCTTGATTGTATGCAAGTTGACAAGAAAGAACACACTCTGCGGCATCCTGTTTTCAAGTGTAAGAGAGATGATAAGGATGCGAAAGATTGCGTAATATCAGAAATTTTTTGTTGACTTAAAAAATATTTTCTGATATAATATATAATGTAATCAGGAAGCAATAGAAAAGTTAAAGGACAGATTATATGACCCGAAAACAGATGAAGAAGTTCGCGGACGAAATCTACAAATGCGAACTTATTCACCAAGATGAAAATGCTTCGAAAGAAGCAAAATCTCGTGCTGAAGCTAGAATCATATCTCTTACTAATCAAATTATGGCTCTATCAGACGGGATAAATGCTTTACTGGAAATTGATGCAATGATAGCATCGAAAAATAAATAACATAATTGCTATATTATGTTAGCTTCTTCATAGCCATAATAATTTCCCAAAGAGGAAATTATGAAAGAAGTTTGGAAACCAATAGCAAATTTTGAAGGTCTTTATGAAGTTTCTAATACTGGTAAGGTTAGAAGCTGTGATAGATATATCTCTTGTAAAGACGGCAAGATAAAACATTGTAAAGAGCGAATACTCAAACCAGCTCATGGTATCTATGGTAGAAATCAATATACATTATCTAAAGATGGTAAAAAATATAATGTTCGAGGTTATCGAATTGTTGCAGAAACATTTTTAGATAATCCAAATTGTTTGCCAGAAGTTAATCATATAGATGGTAATAACTTAAATGATAACATAGATAATTTGGAATGGGTATCTGCGATTGATAATGTAAATCATGCTAAAGAAAATCATTTATTTTGTACTTACCATAAAAGAAAATCAACTATTTATCACAAAAGGAGTAATTTTATTATGATGAAGGAAAATACTCGTAAGGTTTTTGATTATCTAAAGGACAATACTGACAAGGATCTAACTGCCGCTGATGTGGCTGAAGCTCTTGGTCTCGAGAAGCGCCAGGTTGATGGTATTTTTACCTCTGCTCTGCAGCGCAAGGACTATGGTGTGCGTGAGCCCGCTGAGGTTGAGCTTGCCGATGGCTCCCATCAGAAAGTTAAGTATCTTCGCTTGACTGACAAGGGCTTGGCTTTCGATCCTGACGCCCAGGAGTAATAAATTAGATCGGTAAGAGGATATACCTCTTACCGATTTCTTTTACTTATGATTTATTATATATTATCAGGCTTGGTTATTCTTGCGTTAATAGGATATGTTTTATATCTCCGCAATAATCGGCTTTAGGTAGTATTGATAAATAAAGAGAGACAAGAAGAGAATAAACGCATTGAACAAGATATTGCATTGAAATAGAGAGAATTAGCAAAAGTAAAAGAAGATATTGTATCACATAATGAAATTGTCAATTCTTTAAACGATACTGCGAATAAGTTGCGGAAAAGCGCTGAATAGCGAGCAGAAGAGAGCGCTAGAGTTCAATTTGAAAAGAAAAGTAAAGAGCTTGATGAGACATATCAAGCTAAAGAAAAATATCATTTAGCAGAACTTTAGTAGATAACTAATCAAATTTCACATTAGCAAGATAAACTCCATGAATTGGAAGCTAAATAGTTATCTTATATCTAGGCTCAATAGCGCCAAGAAGCGATTGCCGCAGATTAGGATTATTACCGTCTTGCTATTGATGAAATAGATATTAGTGATATTGAATTGCTCCGTGAATTATAGAAGCGTTTCTTTAAGAAAGAAGCAATAGATAAGCTAATTTGGGAAACTTATTATAAACCTTCATATGATACGCTTATGGCAAGATTATTCTCTAAAGCAGCGAAGGTCTGCGGCATCTATAAAATTACCGATTTAACAACTGGTTAGGCTTATATTGGTTAGTCTGTTGATATTAAGGAACGATTTAGATAGCATATCAAGTCTTCTTTAGCATATGGACCTGCCACTAATAAGCTTTATCAAACAATGCAAAAATCTGGATAGTATAACTTTATCTTTGAAGTATTAGAAGAAGTTCCTAGAGCTTCATTGAATGAACGTGAAACTTATTGGATTGATTTCTATAAAACAAAAGACTATGGATTAAATAGCACTCGTGGAGGTTCATAATGTTTAAAGTGATTGCGAGTCGTGGCGCAGGCAAGACAACTAGTTTAATGCGCTATGCAAATGATTTAGCATATAAATATCCTGATAAGATGGTGCTCTTTGTTACTCAACATCCTCAACTGATGGTTAAAAAGTTCTTAGAATTAACAAAAGAGCGTAATCTACCGCAAAATTTAGGGTTTATTAGCTATGGATATTTTCTAACAAAAGCGAGAGGTATGAAATGTATTGCTGTTATTGATGAACTAGATTACTGGCTCGATCAATTCAACATTGTAGGATACACAAATACTGTGGGAGACGATAACTGAATGAATAAAGCAGATAATTATATGGTTGAAACAATCAACCTTATTCTTGATAATGGATATAAGGACATTAACCCAAGACCACATTACGCCGATGGCGCTCCCGCGCATACTCTCTCTGTAAATCATAATTTCCGCACTTATGATTTATCCAAAGGAGAATTTCCTATTTGTACCCTACGGCCGATGGCTTGGAAGACTGGTATCAAGGAAATCTTCACTATCTATCAAAAACCCACGAATGAAATCGCTAAGATGGAAGAAATGGGTGTTAATTGGTGGGGTGACTGGGATATTGGCGATGGCACGATCGGTCAACGTTATGGAGCAACAGTAAGTCGATATGATTTAATCAATAATTTGATTAAGGATATTGAAAATGATCCATATGGTCGCCGCAAGGTAGTTTCTTTATGGCAGGAGGCTGATCTCCGTGAAACCGCGGGATTGGCACCTTGTGCGTTTCTAACCATCTGGAATGTTCGTGGAGAATATCTTGATATGATGCTGGTTCAGCGTAGCGGCGATATGCTTACCGCTTCTGGTCCCGGTGGTATCAATGAAATCCAGTATGCAGCGCTCTTGATGATGATTGCTCGTCATACTGGTTATAAACCTGGAGTATTTAGTCATGTAGTGGCTAATGAACAGATTTATGACCGTCATATGGATGCTGCACATGAAATGATTTCGAGATTCTTCAATAGTATGTTTTTTGGCGACGATGCTTGCAAGAATCCTGTATTACATCTAAATCCTGAGAAAACTAATTTCTATGACATGACCATTGATGATTTTACGATGGAGAATTACTCTCCCATGAAACCGCAGTTAAAGTTGGAGTTGGGTATATGATTTCTGCTATTGTTGCGGTAGACGAGAATTGGGGAATTGGTTATCAAGGTCAATTATTAGAACATATCCCCGCTGATCTAAAACATTTCAAAGAGTTGACTAAATATAATGTTGTGGTAATGGGACGCAATACTTGGGAGAGTCTTCCTAAAAAGGATGCTCTACCAAGGCTTCCAGACCGTATCAATATTATTGTTTCTAACTCAATGGTTTCAAATGGGGTGATCTCTATTCTTGGAGATCTAACTGTTGCAATGCCATTAGAGGGAACTCTTGATTATATTAAGGCTTGTGATATGGATATTTTTGTTATTGGTGGAGGACAGATTTACAATGCTCTTCTCCCCTATTGCGATAGAGTTTATGTAACAAAAATCTATGCAAGTCATGATAATATTGATATTTTTTTCCCTAATCTCGATGAATCAAAAGAATGGAATGCTATTGAGGAAGACTCAATGGCCTCATATAACGACATCAAATATCAATTTTGGCGGTATGATAGGGTCAGTTGATTTTTCTTTAATTTTATGTTATTATATATGTATAAAAGGTAAGGAAATGGATTAAATGAATAATAAGTACAAAGCATTTACTGATTACTTCGACTGGCTAGTGCAGAATTGCAAGGAGCCAGTTGTACTTCCCGATGAAGTACAAGATGTCTATAATCTCCTCCTTGCTCAACAAGGTATGGAGAAACCCATGTTCACAGAAAGTGGACTTTCAATTCTTGAATATTTACAGACTTGTGATGCTACGAGTTTGAAAGCAAAAGATATCGCAAACGGAATGGTTATTTCATCTCGCAAAGTATCTGGAGCTATTCGTAAACTCGTATCTGATGGGTTTGTAGATAAATATGGCCAGAATCCTGTCATTTATAGCTTGACGGAAAAGGGCAAAAATTTTGATATTAACGCTTATAAGGAGAATTTGAACAATGAGTAAGAAAATGAAGAATGAATCCCATGTCGAAGGTTATGTTTACGAGCACAAGCTGGAAATGAAGGAGAGCGGTCCTAACTCTAAGAATCCCGGTACTGAGTTTATTAGTGGTACTCTTAGCGTGGCAACTGATGACGAGATGCTCAATGTTGTGCAGGTGCATTTCACTTATGTAACTGCGGTGACCGCTAAGGGCAAGCCTAATAACACCTTTAATGTTCTGCAATCTATCATTGATGGCAAGATTGGTTCTGTAATGGAACACGGCAAAGAGAACGCAGGTAAGGTCCGTATTGATACTGCTATTGGCCTAAATGAGTGGTATGATAAGGATGGTAATCTGGTGTCTGTCCGTCGTAACGAGGGAGGCTTCGTACATCAGGTACAGGAACTGTGCGAGCCTAAGAGTCGTGCAACTTTCAACACTGATATGGTGATTACTAATGTCCGTCGTGTTGAGGCCGATGAAGAGAAGGAAACTCCCGAAAAGGTAATTGTTAAGGGTTGCGTGTTTGACTTCCGCAATGCTCTGCTTCCTGTTGAGTTTAGCGTTTATGAGCCATATGCTCCTGCTAAGGCTCTCGATTATTTCGAAAATCTCGGCGCTTCTTCTAGTTCTCCGGTCTTCACCAGAGTTCAGGGTATTCAGGTATCCAAAACTATTGTACGCAAGACCGAGGAAGAGAGCGCATTTGGTGAAGCTGTTGTAAAGGAAACTCGTACTTCTCAGCGTGACTTTGTGATTAACTGGGCGCAGCCTGAGACTTATGAGTGGGATAGCGAAGATACTTTGTTGGCTTCTGAACTGGGTGAGATGATGACCGCTCGTGAGGTTCATCTTGCTGAGATTAAGAAGCGTCAGGACGAGTATCAGGCTTCTCGTGGTAACGCAGCTGCAGGTGGTGCCTCTAAGGCAACTGCGGCTCCCGCAAAGGGCGACTACAACTTCTAATTAAATAAGGGGTAGCTATCTACCCCTTTCATTTCCTCATTATAAATAAAATAATTAAAGGAGAAAGATAATTATGAGTTTGCTTGACCTTAAACCACATGAAGTATCAAGAGATTTAAGAGGATATTCAGTTTTATTCTATGGCACTCCTAAGTCTGGTAAGACTACGATTGCCAGTAAATTTCCCGGCGCGCTTCTTCTCGCTTTTGAGAAGGGTTATAACGCGTTGCCTGGCGTATATGCCCAGCCTATCAATAGCTGGGGCGAATTTAAGAAGCTCTTTACAGAGCTGAAAACTCCAGAAGTACAGGAAAAGTTCCAGACCATTGTTATTGACACCGCAGATATTGCTTACAGTTATTGCGAGAAGTATATCTGCAATCGTGAAGGTGTTGATACCATCGCGGATCTACCCTATGGTAAGGGCTATTCCATGGTTGGTACCGAATTTGACGAGGCGATCCGCAAGATTCTTCAGTTGAATTATGGTCTGATTTTGATTTCTCACTCTACTGATAAGGTATTTAAGGATGAAGAGGGTAACGAGTATAACCAAATCGTTCCTACTCTTGATAAGAGAGGTCGTCTGATTTGCGAGAGAACTTGCGACATCATCGGTTATTCTACTTCTGTAAATACTGATGAAGGTGTTCAGACTCGCCTCTTTATGAGAGGTACTCCTCGTTACATAGCAGGTTCTCGTTTCAAGTATATTCCCAATTCTATTGAATTTACTTATGATAACTTAGTAAGTGCGATCGCGGAAGCTATCGACAAGCAGGCCGAGGAAACCGGTGGTAAGTTTATTTCTGATGAAGCTACTCAGGTAGTTACAGAAGATGTAATTTATGATTTTGATCGACTAAATGCTCGTTTCCAAGAACTGGTTGGTGAGTTGATGTCTGCTAATCAGTCTAATGCCGGTAAGATTACTGCTATTGTTGACAAGTATCTTGGTAAGGGGAAGAAAGTCGGAGAATGTACTCCTGAGCAAGCTGAACAAATTGACCTTATTGTTCATGACTTGGAGCTTCTAATTAAGGGCTAAGATTAAAGGAGGGTATTCTTGTATGAATACTCTCCTTTTGATTTTTTATCATAATTATGGTATAATAGTTATAGAAAATGTAAAGAAAGGAGCGTAATGATTATGGCAAAACATATGGTGAAGTGCTTATACTGCGGCCAGATGTTTGATGCTAATACCGAGCCTTTCGTAAAACCAAACGCAAGACGATATGCTCATGTAGCTTGTGCGAGGACAGAAGAAGAAAATCAAACTCAAGAAGAAAAAGACAAGCGTGAATTAGAAGAATATATCAAGGAATTATTTGGAGTTAGCACTATTCCAGTCAAAATTAGGAAACAGATGGATACCTTTAGAAAAGAAAAAAATTATAGCTACTCTGGAATGAGAAAAACGCTAAAATTTTTCTTTGAAGTTAAGGGTAATCCGATCGAAAAAGCTAACGGTGGTATCGGTATTATTCCTTGGGTATATGATAAAGCATTTGATTATTGGAGAGCTTTATGGGAAGCTCAAGAGCGCAATAAGGGAGTAGAAATTCAGAAGTATAATTTGCCTGTGCGAGAAATTCACATTGTTCCTCCTGAGAGAGAGCCAATGAAGCATACGCGGCAATTATTTACATTCTTAGATGAAGGAGAGGAAGATACATGAATAGTAGTTATGTTGATACTGCTGCTATTACACAGATTATCGGTTGTGTCTTCAATAATGCCGCGATTCTCGATGACACAGACAAGTATATGATCCACGAAGAGGATTTCGTAGAAGATTTCCACAAGATTGTATTCGGTAGTATGTATAATATTCATCTGACAGGTAGTCAGGTTAATATCGACGCTATTATTGACTATCTAGCCAATAGACCTAAGTTTGATGCAATCTTTAAGAAGAATAAAGGTGTTGAGTATTTATTAGAAGCTTCTCAAAACGCTCGACAAGACACTTTTAACTATTACTATGGCAGATTGAAAAAGTTCACTTTATTAAGAGCTTATGATAGTTATGGAATAGATGTAAGTGGATTGTATGACGCAGATAATCTTCTTGATACTAAGAAGCGTCAGCAACAAGAGGATTGGTTAGATGCAACTTCACTAATTGATATTGCAAATACGATTGATACCAAGATTGATGAAATCAAGAGTAAGTATATTGAAGATGATTTAGGTCTTGGGTATCAAGCGGGTGATGGTATCATGGAGTTAATCGAAGACCTTGAGAAGCATCCAGAGGTCGGTATTCCTCTCTATGGACCGCTTATCAATACGGTAACAAGAGGAGCAAGATTGCGGAAATATTACTTGCGGTCCGCAGCTACTGGTATCGGTAAAACGAGAAGTATGATCGCGGATGCCTGCAATTTTGCGTGTAATCGTATCTACCATGAACAGTTTGGTTGGATTAAGAATGGCGCGTCTCAACCAACACTCTTTATTGCCACAGAGCAAGATAAAGGTGAAGTTCAAACAATGATGTTGGCTTTTCTTTCTTGCGTAAATGAGGAGCATATTCTTAACGGTCAGTATCTTGAGGGAGAACGCGAGCGAGTCGTAGAGGCGGCGAAGATTATTAAAGATAGCCCTATCTGGATTGAGGAATTACCAGATTTCTCTTTGCAAGATGTTGAGAATAAGATTAAGAAGAATATTCGAGAACATGATGTTAAGTATGTCTTATTCGACTATATTCAGACCTCTTTGAAAATCTTGGAGGAAATTACCAAGAAGACGGGCGGTATCCGCTTGAGAGAGGATAATATCTTGTTTATGCTTTCCGCAAGACTGAAAGATTTGGCAAATAAATATGGTATTTTTATCATGTCAGCAACTCAGCTGAATGGTGATTATAAAGATAGCGAAACTCCTGACCAGAACTTACTACGTGGTGCTAAGAGTATTGCCGACCGAGCTGACGTAGGTATGATTTTATTAGGTGTTTCAGAAGAAGATTTAGCAAAGCTAGAACCAATTCTTGAAGCAAACCCCAATCTTCAAAGACCGAACATTAAACTCTCTGTCTATAAGAACAGACGAGGCTCTTATAAGGGCGTTTTCTTGTGGTGTACCGCGGATTTAGGTACTTGTCGCATTCATCCTCAGTTTTGTACCACTTGGCACCATGAGATGGTTGGTATTGAAGATATTAAGGTTATTGTAGATGATGGACCCAGTGCATGGGATAATAATTAAGGAGAAGATAATATGAAGAACTCTAAGGCTATTGATTATCAGATTACTAAGAAGCAGTTTGATGGTATCCTTTCTACTCGTAAGGATGATGAAGCAAAAAGAACCCTTATCAGTATGTAATGGGTATCATCAATGAGAGTTATGGTCTACGTGGTACGGTAACTCATCTCGTTATTATTGAGTAATGTCTCGTTATTATGATAAAGACGAGCTAAAGGAGAAACTAGAACTAGAGCAGATTTATGACTTGGTAGAAGCTTGGGGAGGCGAGCCTGAGTACACAGATGGAGGGCTTATCTCCCAAACCATTTGTCACAATCTACCTGGCGAAGGTTCCCGCAAGCTTTATTATTACACTAATACTCGATTGTTTAGATGCTATACTGGCTGTATTGACCCTACTTTTGATATCTTTGACCTATGTATCAAGGTAATGAAAAATCAAAAGCAACTGAAATGGGAAATGTACGATGCTATGGATTATATAGCATCGTACTTTGGTTTTGATGGTATCGAAAAACAAGAGGAACAATCGGAATTAAAAGACTGGGACATATTTAAGAAACACAATCTGCGGCTTCCAGAAAAGAAACCTATGGTTCAATTAAAAGAATATGATCCAGTTATTCTTACTCGCTTTGCTTATCCACGAATCTCTCGGTGGGAACAAGAGGGAATTAGTGATGAAGTGAGTAAAAAGAATCTTATTGGCTACTATCCAGGCGGCGAGCAAATCACAATTCCGCATTTTGATATTGATAATCGTTTGATTGGTATTAGAGGTCGCTCTTTAGCGGCAGATGAAGCTGAGAGATATGGTAAATATAGACCTCTATTGATTGGTAAGCAATTATACAATCATCCATTAAGTATGAATCTGTATAACTTAAGCAATAGCAAAGATAATATCGCTAAAATCCACGCAGCGATTATTTTTGAGAGCGAAAAGTCTTGTTTGATGTATCAATCATACTATGGGCATGAGAATGATATTTCTGTCGCTATTTGCGGAAGCAGCTTATCGAGCTATCAGGTTGATTTGTTGAAACAAGTTGGCGCGAGAGAAATTGTGATTGCTCTTGATAGATAGTTCCAAGAAATTAGCGATGATGAGTTTAAGCGATTAAAAGCTAAACTTATTCATTTTTATAATAAATATAATAACTCTATAAGAGTAACAGCTATATTCGATAAAGCTATGATTTCCCCTTATAAAGCTAGTCCTATTGATCAAGGACCGCAAGTTTTTGAGAAGTTATTAGCCGAACGAATTATTCCAAAAGGTTAAGGAGGTAAATCATGGATTATTAGCTGATTAAGCCTATTCATGACGGTTACTCCGCTATTGAACAGGTGTTGACAAATAGAGGGATTAAATTTGAAGATATTGACCATTATCTTAATGTATCAGAATCAGATAATTTATCACCCCTTTTACTCAAAAATATTGAGAGTGCAGCTAAGATGATTTTTAATCAACTTAGTAGAGATAGTTTTCATATTCATGTGCAAGTAGATAGCGACTGCGATGGATATACTTCAGCAGCTTTATTATTGAATTATATCCATGCTGTATTCCCATCTGCTATATCGCATATTTCATATAGTTTTCACGATGGTAAGATTCATGGTATTAACCCTGAGTTGATTCCACCAGAGACATCATTGGTCATTGCACCAGATTCAAGTTCTAATGACTATGATATTCACAAGGCTCTTCATGATAAAGGTATCGAAGTTCTTGTATTGGATCACCATTAGGCTGAGAGAATTTCAGAATATGCCTGCGTCGTAAATAATCAGCTTTGTGATTATCCTACTAAGTCGCTTTCCGGTGTTGGTGTAGTTTATAAGCTATGTCAGTTTATTGATTCTCTGCTTCCCGCAGATCAACAGAAAGCGGATCAATTCTTGGATATAGTAGCTATTGGCTTGGTTGGAGATATGATGGATTTAAGAGATTTTGAAACACACTATCTAGTTCAGACTGGATTAAATCAAATTCAAAATCCATTTATCAAAGGTATGGCGGAAAAGAATCATTATTAGTTAGGCGATCACCCTACTCCTATCGGGGTGGCTTTCTACATTGTACCACTTATTAACTCAATTACAAGAGTTGGAACGATGGCTGAAAAGACTCTATTATTTGAGTCGATGCTTAACTGGAAAGCCTTTGATTTAGTTCCTTCAACTAAGAGAGGATGCTCTGGTCAGCAAGAGACAAGGCTGGAACAAAGTTTGCGGACTTGCACTAATGTCAAGAATCGGCAAACAAGAAATCAGGACGCCGCAGTTGAACAGGTTAAAGCAATTATCGAGGATAATAAACTTCTCGATCATAAGATTTTGTTAATTAAATTAGAACATCCCTCTTTTGATAGAGGTATCACTGGTTTAATTGCTAACAAACTTATGGCAGAATATCAGCGGCCTGTGGCATTGTTAGTGGAAGTAGAAGAAGATGGAAAAATCGCTTGGAGCGGTTCGGCACGTGGATATGAGAAATCTAAACTAAATGATTTCAGAGGCTTTTGTCGAGATAGTGGTTTAGTTTATCTCGCTGAAGGTCATCCTAATGCATTTGGTTTCGGTATTTTAGACGAGAATTTTGATGCCTTTCTCGAATATGCCGATAATGCACTCAAGGATATAGAATTTTCACCAAGTTATAAAGTGGATTTTATTCATTCCGTAAACAACTTTAATCCTAAAGAAATTCTTGAACTAGGTAACATGAAAAATCTTTGGGGTCAAAATGTTGATGAACCACTTATCGCGGTGGAAAATGTTGCAGTAACAAAAGACATGATTACACTCATGGCAAGAGATAGGAACCCCACGTTGAAGATCCAATTACCCAACGGAGTTACTTGCATCAAGTTTAAATCAAGCGAAGAAGAGCTGGATAGTTTGTTCAGCGAAAACGGTTGCGTGACTATTAATCTTGTGGGTAAGGCCGAAGTAAATAAATACTTCAATAGTGTAACACCACAACTTATTATCTAGAATTATGAGATTATAAATCGTCAGGAATATTATTTTTAATGATTGCGCGACCTCTTACTAAAGGAGGAACAATCAAATGAGTCGTTTTATTAAAGTTATCACAAGTTTAATCATTATATTGTCTTTATGCGGATGTGGCTATGGCCTAGTGGTCACTACTCAAGCCTATTCCGTGCCGTATAACGAAACTGTTAGTTATACTCTTGATGATATGGATACATTGGTTGAGCTTATTGCGGAACAAATCTCGAATATGAACGCCGCACATCAAATGGCTGAAGCTGCTAGATAGCTAGGCTATAGTGAAGACCATGACGTCATTGTATTAGCAAAACAAGAACACGCTGATGCAAATGCTTTGAGAATGAAATATCAAAGCGTATATGACCAACTCATGGAACATTGGCATCAAAAGGAAGAAGAGTACCCAACAGCTACTTATATATGGACCTACTTCAAAGATCTGGGCTACAGTAACCAAGTTTGCGCTGGCATTCTTGGTAATATAATGGCTGAAACTGGAGGTAACACATTAGACATTCAAGCCACGATTTCTGGTAACGGATATTATGGTATATGTCAATGGAATAAAGCCTACTCAAATGTATGGGGAGCCTCGTTAGAAGAGCAATGCGACTATCTGCGAGATACTATTGAGTACGAGTTCGATACATTCGGTTATGTTTATAAGAGAAACTTTGATTACAATAGTTTCTTGGATTTAACCGACATTAAAAGAACTGCTCTGGCATTTGCTAAATGCTATGAGAGATGCGGTTCTGGGAGCTATTATACGCGACAGCAAAATGCTATTGCTGCATATAATTACTTCATAAGTTAAAGTAAAGAATCGACGAACTGGCCGGAACCTAGACGGCCGTTCGCCGAAACTAAAATAGGGTTTACTATTTTTGGAAAGGAAAAGTGGTATGAATATTTTGTATGTAGATATGACTAGCATGAATGTTGAAGAAGTAGCTTCGCTGCATGAACAACTCTCCTATAAGCTAAATGGAGATTTAATTACACTACCGATGAATACTAGACTGCTCTATGATGTGAGATTGGAAGATTTGTATGATTTAAAAGCTAAAGTAGATGCAGCGATTAAGGAGAAGGAAAATGGAACTAACACGTAAACAAGAGGAAGGATTGAGAATCGCAGTAGAGCGATATCACCAAAATGAACCCTATACTGTGATTGCTGGATACGCAGTTTGATAAAATCCTTGGACAAATCAAGTAAATTTATCTACATATATTTCTATATATTATAGAACCTAATAGGTTACTATATATAGAAGAGATGATTTTTATGACAAATATATGCACAGTTTGTGGAAAAGAATTTGAAGCTATAAAATCCACAAAAAAATATTGTAGCGATACTTGTATGTATCAAGCTAGAAAGCAACGTAATCAAGAGAGAAAAATTACAGGAATTTCGGGTCTGAAAGAAAAAAAGTGCCCTATATGTGGAAAAACTTTTACCCCTAAAAATGCTGCGGCTAATTAGAGAAGTTGTTGTTATGATTGTATGCCAGAAGGAATTTAGCTAACAAGAGGGGCCTTTCTGGCTAAAATAAAATAGCAACGCGGAGGTCAATGTATAAGATGCGGCTATAGTAAATGTCTAAAAGCATTAGAATTTCATCATTTAGACCCATCGCAGAAAGATTTTACCATAAGTAATGACCACTTTAAGTTGCAAGAAGCAGTTGAAGAAAGTAAAAAATGTATATTATTATGTTCTAATTGCCATAAAGAATTGCATGATAATATGTGGACAATAGATGAATTAAATTTAGAAGAAAAGGAGGAAGTAAAACCTGATGGAATTAACTAAAAAGCAAGAAGAAGGTTTGAAAATTGCTGTAGCCAGATATCACGCAAATGAAAAATATACCGTGATCGCTGGCTACGCCTGAAAGCAGGAACAGGTAAATCAACACTTATTAAGTTCATTATTTCTGCTCTAGATATCAACCCTGAACGAGTAGCCTATATTGCTTATACTGGCAAAGCCGCACAGGTGCTAAGAAATAAAGGTTGTCCAACTGCGATGACTGCACATCGGTTACTCTATAAATCCTTACAGCGAGCTGATGGCACTTTTATTCATATTCCGAGAGAATCGCTTAACTCTGATTGTGATATTGTCGTCGTAGATGAGGTATCTATGCTACCAAAACAGATGTGGGAGCTATTGCTATCGCATAATGTTTATGTAATTGCTTGCGGCGACCCAGGCCAGTTGCCTCCTATTGGCGAGGAAAATGGCATTCTCGATCATCCGCATATCTTCCTTGACGAAATTATGCGTCAGGCCGCAGAAAGTGAGATTATCCGCCTGTCCGCAGATATTCGAGCTGGTAAGATCATCAAACCTTACAAGGGTTCAGAAATCAACGTAGTTCGACAGAGAGACCTTTGCGATGGTATGTTTACATGGGCTGATCAAATTCTTTGTGGTAAGAATATTACTCGTCATACTATGAATAATTATTACCGCAATATGCGATATGGCGAAGATATTCCTGCTCCTATTGTTGGAGATAAAGTTATTTGTCTTAAGAATAACTGGGATAAGATTACTGCCACAGGTGATGCTCTTGTTAATGGAACCATCGGCACAATCGAAGAGATTGCTACTTACCCTAATCCATGGCTTAATCCCATGTGTATCATTGATTTTGCGCCAGAAACTATTGACGAAACAGATCCTCGTGATCAGGTATTCCATGAACTCTTGATGGACTATAAGCTTATCACCACAAAAGAAGCAACTGTAAACAAGGAAAACTTCCGAATGTTTCCTAAGCAGTTGCGACCAGAGCAATTTGATTATGGTTACTGCATTACCGTTCATAAGAGTCAAGGTAGTGAGTATGATAAAGTATTAGTGCTTGAAGAGGTGCTTAAAAGAGCAGACCATGCAAGATGGCTATACACGGCTGTGACAAGGGCTTCGCAGAAATTAACCTTGGTACTAAAAGATTGATAACTTGCTTTTTGTATTTAATTATGCTATAATATTTATATAAAAGGTAAAGGAGACAGTTTATGAGTTATTTCAACAATCATGCTCATACAGAATATAGCAATCTCCGTCTTCTCGACTGTATAAATCACCCGGAAGAGTTGATTGACAAAGCTATCGAGCTTGGATTGACAGGAATCGCAATCACAGACCACGAGTCGTTGAGTGCCCATATGAGAGTCAATAAGTATGCAAAAAAGCTTCAGGAAACTCATCCTGAGTTTATTATTGCATTGGGTAACGAAATCTATCTGACCGATACGCGAGAAATGGGTCAGAAGTATTATCACTTTATTCTTCTCGCAAAGAATGAACATGGCTATAGAGGTCTGAAAGAGTTGTCCTCTATTGCATGGACAAATGGTTATTATGACCGTCGAATGGAAAGAGTGCCGCTCCTCAAATCTGAACTTAAAGAAGTTATGCAGAGATTTAAGGGAGATATTATTGGTACAACCGCTTGTATCGGTGGAGAATTGGGACAATCTATTCTAAACCTTGATGCTTGCGAAAAAGCTAACGATGAAAATAATGCGCGTCGTTACCATGAGCAGATTATCGACTTTATGGAGTTCGGTATTGATGTCTTTGGTAAAGATGATTTTTATATAGAGTGTGCGCCAGCAGACAATCAAGAGCAGATTATTGCGAACAAGAGAATGCTTAACATCGCTAAAGCATTTGATGTAAAGATGTGTGTTGGCACAGATGCTCACTATCTGACTAAGGAAGATAGATATGTGCATAAATCCTATCTTAATTCCAAAGGTGGAGAAAGAGAAGTTGATTCATTTTATGAGTTTACTTATCTTATGTCTGAGCAAGAGGCAACAGATTTACTTTTGTCTAGCTACGACTTAAATACAATTTATTGGATCTACGACAATTCCAATGAAATCAAGGATAAGATTGAGTTTTACTCTCTTGAGAAGCATCAGTCTATTCCAGAAGTAGAAGTAACTCATTATGACAAGTATGATTGGTCACGAGTTCCAGAAGATATGATGGATACTTTCCGTGACGACTATAAGGTACTAACTTCTTTGATTGAATCCAATAATGAGCAAGAGAAGTATTGGATTCAAGAATGTATCATTGCGATGCAAGAGAAAGGTCTTATCCACAAGAAAGAGTATTGGGAAAGACTTGAAGAAGAAGCAAGAGTAAAGAGAGTTATCGGTGAAAAGTTGCAAACTTGTATGTTTGCATATCCTAATACATTGAAACACTATGTAGATTTGTTCTGGGATTGCGGAAGTACAGTCGGTGCAGGCCGTGGTTCTGCGTGTGCCGCTTTAAATCATTATCTCCTTGGTATTACTCAGCTTGACCCCATCGAGTGGGACTTACCTTTCTGGCGTTACATTAACGATGAACGTGTTGAGTTAGGTGATATCGATCTTGACTTGGCACCGTCTAAAATTCAGAAGATTTTTGCCGAAATCCGCAAGGAAAGAGGAGAACTTGGTCTAGTCCAGGTTTGCACTTTTGGTACAGAAGGTACGAAATCTGCAATCTTGACTGCATGTAGAGGTTATCGTTCTGAGGAATATCCCGATGGTATTGATGTTGATGAAGCACAGTATCTGAGTTCTTTGATCCCTCAAGAGCGTGGTTTCTTGTGGCCTATTGAAGATGTTGTCAATGGTAATCAAGAGAAAGGCAGAAAGCCTGTTAAAGCATTTGTGACTGCGGTTTCGCAGTATGACGGACTCTTAGACATCATTGTTCGTATTCAAGGCATGGTGAATAAGAGAAGTAGCCACGCATCTGGCGTTATTCTCTTTGATGAAAATATCTATGATTCTGCCGCAGTCATGCGTACTCCAAAGGGCGCATTGATTACCCAGTGGGATCTACATGACCAGGAAGCCGCTGGTTCTGTGAAATATGACTTCCTGTTAACAAGCGTGCAGGATATTATCATTCAGACTATTGAGCTTCTTCAAGCTGATGGAGTTATTGAGAAAGACTTAACTCTTAGAGAGGTTTATAATAAATATCTGCATCCATCTGTTCTTCCGCAGGATGATGAAGCAATGTGGACTGCTCTGGCAAATGGTGATGTAATCGGTTGTTTCCAGTTTGATAGCGCGGTTGGCGCACAGGCAGCCAAAAAAATCCGTCCGCATAATCCTCTCGAAATGGCGGATGCCAATGGTTTGATGCGTCTTATGGCTTCTGAGCCTGGCGCAGAAACTCCGATGGAAAAGTATGTTAGATATAAGAATAATATCTCTTTGTGGTATCAAGAGATGGATAAGAATGGTCTGACGAAACAAGAGCAGAAAACTTTGGAGCCTTACTTCTTATCTTCTTATGGTGTACCTCCCTCTCAAGAGCAGCTGATGAAGATGCTGCGGGACCCCGATATTTGCAACTTTAGTCTGGCTGAAGCAAACGCCGCAAGAAAGATTGTTGGTAAGAAGCAGATGAATAAGATTCCAGAACTTCACCAAAAGGTTTTGGATACTGCAAAGTCAGAGACATTGGGTAAATATGTCTGGAAGTTTGGCCTCGGCCCGCAGATGGGTTATTCATTCTCCGTAATCCATGCTCTTGCTTATAGCTTCGTTGGTATGCAAACTCTTTATCTCGCCACTCATTTCAATCCTGTGTATTGGAATACTGCGTACCTAATCGTTAATAGCGGTGCTATTGATGAAGATGAAGGCGAGCAATCTGACTATACAAAGTTAGCAAAGGCTATTGGTGAAATTCGTAACAAGGGTATTAAGGTATCTCTTGTTGATATTAACCATTCTGCACTTGGATTTAAGCCCGACGCAGAGAACAATCAAATCTTGTTTGGTCTAAAGGGTTTAACTAATGTCAACAATGATTTGATTAAAGAGATTATTGCAAATCGTCCATATGTATCTATGGTTGATTTTTATTATAGAGTAACGCCTAATAAGCAAGCTATGATTGCTCTTATTAAGGGCGGTGCTTTTGATCAGTTCTGCGATCGTAAAGAAGCTATGGTACAATATTTGTGGATGACTTGCGATAGAAAGAAGCGTTTAACTCTACAGAATATGCCAGGTCTTATCCGCTATGGTCTTTTACCCGAAAATACAGAAGAACAAGTTCTTGCGCGTCGAATCTATGAGTTCAATCGGTATCTAAAAGCAGAATGTAAGTACGATGGGACATATTATAAGTTGGATGAACGAGCGGTTGACTTCATCTATGAACTTAGTACGCAGGTAGGCGGAATTGAAGAAGGTATCATTAACGAGAATGATATGTTCTTATTCAATGTTAAAGATTGGGATAACTTCTATCAGAAGGAAATGGATATATTTAGAGATTGGATTAAAGAGAATAAAGATAGTATTCTTGATGAACTGAATACTCGAATCTTCATGCAAGATTGGGAAAAATATGCTAAAGGAAATATCTCCTCTTGGGAAATGGAAGTCCTGTGCTTTTATTACCATGACCATGAATTGAGCGATGTAAATACTCAGAAGTATGGTTTAGTAGACTTCTTCTCTCTACCTGAAGAGCCAATTATTGAAAAGACTTTCAAGAAAGGCGCATCTATTATTCCAATCTATAAGCTCAATAGAATTTGCGGAACTTGTATTGCAAAAAATAAGACTAAGAGCGTTGTATATCTACTCACAACAACAGGTGTAGTATCTGTTAAGTTCAGACAGGAGTATTTCGCTTTGTTCGATAAGCAGACCTTCCGCAAGAATAGTGATGGAACTAAAACCGTCATTGAGAAGTCTTGGTTCAATCGTGGAAATATGATTATGGTGCAAGGTATCCGTAGAGGCGATGAATTTGTAACTAAGAAGTATGCAAGTTCTAATGGTCACCAGTTATATCATATTGATGAAGTGACTGCTGATGGTTCTCTTGTTTTAAGAAGCGAGAGAGCAACTGGGGAGGAAGAAGAAGATGAATAAAGTCAAAGTCATCGCTTTGTTTGGTAAAGCCGGGAGCGGGAAGGATACAATCCTTCGCGCTCTCGTTAAAGTAGATCCTGATAAATTTAATGAGATTGTGAGCTGTACTACTCGTCCTCCTCGCGAAGGAGAACAAGAGGGAGTAAACTATCACTTCTTGACAATTGATCAATTCACAGAGAAAGTCCTTAATGGCGATATGCTAGAAGCAACTGAATTTAATGATTGGCATTATGGAACTGCTTTATCTAGTTTATCAAAAGATAAAATCAATGTGGGCGTCTTTAACCCTCAAGGTATTAGATGTCTTATGGAAGATAAACTCGTAGACTTAACTGCCTATTATGTGCGGACTAGCGATAAAGAACGTCTAATCAGGCAGTTGAATAGAGAAGAGGATCCTGATATTAAGGAGATTATTAGACGATTCTCGACAGATGAACAAGATTTTGAAGATTTAGAGGATATTGATTATCAAGTAATTAAAAATCAAGATGCAGGCGATTTACTTCGTGCTGTCGATCTTATAACTGGGCAATTTTGTTAAATTTGCTTATCAAAAACACCAGATATAGTATCCGTTCATAAAAATAATACAAGGGAGTGTTTTGATTGCTACAAGTGAAAAAGAGAAATGGTATCCTTGTACCATTTGATAAGCAAAGAATCGTTAATGCCATCAATAAGGCTTTTATCGAGGTTGATGGTACTTTATATGAAGAAGATACGGCAAATGATATTGCCGATGAAATTAAGTATAGTGTAAAAACCGCAGATAAAATTATCTCTGTTGAGGAAATTCAAGATATGGTTGAAGATTTCCTCATGCGGTCTGAGCGCAAGGACGTGGCTAAAACCTATATTCGTTATCGTTATAAACGAGAGGTCGCGCGCTCCGGTAGAGACGATTTTATTAAGGCTTTCTCTGAGAAGATTAACGGCACAGCCATTGAGAATTAGAACGCTAATGTCGATGAAATGTCATTCGGGGGTCGAGTTGGCGCAGGTTCTGACTTGCAAATGAAGAGATACGCTTTAGATTACTGTGTCTCTGATATGGCTCGCCACAATCACGAGAACAATGAAATTTATATCCATGATCTATCTGCATATGCAGTTGGTATGCACAACTGTCTTTCTATTCCTTTTGATGATCTACTTGCAAAAGGCTTCAATACTAGACAGACTGACGTGCGGCCCGCAGGTTCTGTGAATACTGCTTTCCAATTAGTTGCTGTTATTTTCCAGCTTCAATCCTTACAGCAGTTTGGTGGAGTAAGTGCTACTCATCTTGACTGGACTATGGTTCCTTATGTAAGAAAAAGTTTTAGAAAACACTATATTGAAGGTTTAAAGTATATTGAGAATATCTCCGATAAAGAGCTTTTTGACCATATCCCAGATACTGCTGGAATTGAAGATAATGAATATATGATTTATAATAAAGCATATCAATATGCTCTTGATATGACTGTTAAAGAAGTGCATCAAGCGGTAGAGGGTATGTATCATAACCTCAATACTCTCCAGTCTCGCTCTGGTAATCAATTGCCTTTTACTTCTATCAACTATGGTACTTGTACGTTGCCAGAAGGTAGAATGGTCACGAAAGCATTGCTTGATGTTTCTATTGAGGGACTTGGTAGATTACATAAGACTTCTATCTTCCCATGTGGTATCTTCCAGTGCATGAAAGGCGTCAATCAAAAGCCCGGTGATCCAAACTATGATCTGTTTAGACTGGCTCTAAGATCTACTGCAACTAGACTTTATCCCAACTATGCTAATGTTGATTGGTCTGGTAATGCGGGATATAACATCAATGACCCCAAGACCTATTTCTCTACTATGGGCTGCCGCACTGCGAATGGCTGGGATATTAACGGTATGGGTCAAACAAAAGATGGCCGTGGTAACATTTGTCCTGTAACTATCATCATGCCTACCTTAGCTATGGAGTGCAAGATTAACTTTGATGCAGATGTAAAAGGCCATCATTCTTTTGATGATAGACAAATTCTAATTGATAGATTCCTCTATAAACTTGACCAGAAGATCCATGAAGCAAAAGATATGCTAATTGAACGTTTTGATTATATCTGCTCCCAACCTGCGGCGTCTGCCAAATTCATGTATGAGAACGGCTTAATGGCAGGTTATGATGGTAAGAGTACTCGTAGTGCTCTTAAGCATGGTACTCTTGCTCTTGGTCAATTAGGCCTAGCTGAAACTCTGCAAATTCTTATTGGTCAAGACCATACTACTCCAGAAGGTATGGAGTTAGCAAAGCAGATTGAGCAGCTTTTTAAAGATAGATGTGCAGAGTTTAAGGAACAATACAGTTTAAACTTTGGTGTATATTATACTCCTGCTGAAAATCTTTGTTACACAGCTATGACAAAGTTCAAAGAGAAGTATGGAGAAATTCCCAATGTAAGTGATAGAGATTATTTCACTAACTCTATTCATGTCCCTGTATGGAAAGAAATGTCTCCATTTGATAAAATTGACATTGAGAGTCAATTAACTGGATATTCTTCTGCTGGTTGTATCACTTATGTCGAACTTGATAGTGGCGTCAAGAATAACATTGATGCTTTAGAAACTCTAGTGCATTACGCCATGGAACATGATATTCCCTACTTTGCTATCAATGTTCCTAATGACACTTGTCTTGACTGTGGTTTCATGGACGAGTTTAATGATCACTGCCCTGTTTGTGGAAGCCATCATATTCAACAGCTTAGACGAGTAACCGGCTATCTAACTGGTAACTATACAACTGCATTCAACGCAGGTAAAATTGCGGAAACAAATGATAGAGTAAAACACGCTGGTCGATTGGAGGAATGACCTATTCGTTACGCAGGAATTATTTATAATGACTTTTCTTCAGCACCGGGTGTGTGCCTATCATTCTTTACTCAGGGGTGCCCCTTCCATTGTGAGGGGTGCCACAACCCTGAGACTTGGGATTTTGATGGCGGAAGAGAGTTTACGCAAGACACTTTACAATCAATCATTACTGGATTGAAAGCTAATGGGATATATAGAAATTTATGTATCATGGGCGGAGAACCTTTGTGTCAAAATAACTCATTTCTTACTCGCTTGATTGTAACAACAGTAAAGAAAGAGCTACCGGATACTAAAATCTACATTTGGACAGGTAATAAATATGAAGAACTTCTTCATTCTTCTGATACCAATATGCGGGAAATCCTTAAGACCGCGGATGTCTTGATTGATGGCCCCTATATTCAAGCTGAACGAGATATTACCTTACCTATGCGCGGTAGCCGCAATCAGCGCATTATTAACTTACATGATGCTAATTAACTCCATTTTTGGCGGCATGATGATTGCCATAGCTAGTTATATTTATCTTCAAGTCGGCGGAATAGTAGGAGCCTTTCTCTTTTCTATAGGACTTCTAACCATTCTTAATATGAACTTTAAACTATATACTGGCGCAATAGGATTTATGCATCTGAATCCCGCGGATATGCAAAACATTACTACGATTCTTGCTGGTAATTTAATCGGAGTATGCTTACTCTTGTTCTTACCGCACTCTGCGGCCATTCCTTTGGTCGCTACCAAACTAGCTCTTCCACTTGGATTAGTAATGATAAAAGCAATAGTATGTGGTATGTTTATGTATACGGCTGTCTCTTGCTTCCGCAATTCTGCTCCATATATGGTTCCATTATGTGTTGCAGGTTTTATCCTCTTTGGCGGTGAACACTGTATTGCAGACCTATGTTATTTTATAGCTTCTGGTTCTTTCTGTTATGAAATGTTTCCTTTCTTTATAGTGGTACTTATTGGCAACTCTTTAGGAGCCATTCTAATTGACAGAACTAAAGTTTTATGATATTATAATAAAAGAAAAGGAGAATTGCTATGACCTTATATGAAATGAACTAGATTGCTTATAACAAGCTTCCTAAGATGCCGAAGGCTGAAATCCGTAGGGCAACTGAAAAGCTTGAACAGTTTCTAACTGAGCATGATTCTAAATACTACATGATGTTAAATGTAGATGGTAGATACTACACTGTATATACCTATAATCAAGAGCATGATGTAAAGAAGATGGCTTTTGAAATGATTGATGTTGCTAAAACATTGGGCGTTTTAAAAGGCATCGAAGTGCAAAATGACATGGTCGAATTCTGGATTCAGCAAGATAAAACTTGCTCTATGTATGCCATGTTTGACTATACACAAGGGGTGATTGAAGTATGAACGATGTATTAGTAGTTCATTATGATCCATTCTCTGCGGAATCCCGTGTTTATATCTGCCGAGATGATTCTCAGTAGCAGACAGTAATCGACTCCAATATCTCTGAATTTGCGAAGAATATTGGTTTACTTGCGGATGCAACTAATATCTTTTCTGTAAAGATTGATGCTCCATCCCATGTAGTAGAAGAAATTAGACAACAGTTAATTACAAGTAATTACACAAAGCAAAAAATTGAAGTGGAAGGTATTTAATGATGTATACTTTGAAAACAACGAATGTGTATCGCGTACCCACTGTCGAAGATGCTCTTCGTCTGCGGAAGTGGCTTGACAAGAACTGTATTGGCGAGCTAACTTCCTTTAAGTACGCTACTAAATATATTAAGGCAAAGGGCGAAATTATTGAAGAGTATCAGCTTGTGACTGCTACTATTACTATCGACAATGAGAAAGACCCTGAAGGGGTTATGCCTATCAATATGGAGGATACAGATAATGGTTAAATTTGAGAAAGTTTCTCGCTTCGCGGATGTTGATCTACCTCTGCCGACTCGTGCAACCGCCAATTCCGCAGGTTATGATTTTGTAGTCGCAGAGGACATTGTAATTCCTCCCTATGATTTTCTAAGAACCAAGATTCAGGATGACTTATTTGAGAAAGAACGCCATGAAGACTTCTATGGTTTCATTGATCCCCTTTCTCTTGATGAAATGGCAGTTCTTACTAAGGAGCTTAAAGCTAAGATTCCTCTGGTATCTACTGGTATGAAGTGTCATCTTGAGCCTGGTCAGTATCTCGAACTGAGCGCCCGCAGTTCTACTCCTCTGAAACATTGGCTGATTATCGGCAACAGTATTGGTATTATCGACGCCGATTATTGCGATAACCCTGATAATGAGGGCGAAATCTTCTTCCAGATTATCAACCTTTCTCCTTTTGCTATTCAACTTAAGCGTGGAGATAAGATCGGACAAGGAATTATTCATACTTATGGAGTAACCGATGATGATGCCGCGACAGGCGAGCGCGTAGGTGGATTCGGTTCTACAAGTAAGTAATGAGTCGCTTGTTAGCCCTCGACCAAGCCTCAAAGGTTACGGGGTGGGCTATCTTTGAAGATGGTGAATTGAAGTCCTACGGTAAGATTTCTTTAGATGATCCAAATACTGATATTAGACTAGTTTAGTTGCGATAGAGTATTTAGACTTTAGTTGCAGATTATAATATCGACGAAGTAATCTTTGAAGATATTTAGCAATAGAACAATGTGGCTAATAATGTTTAGACCTTTAAGGTCTTGGCAGAGGTTTATGGAGTTGTATCAGAGTTACTACAAGAAATCCAGATTCCTCATTCAACAGTCCTCGCCGCATCTTGGAAATCTACTTTAGGCATTAAGGGTCGAACAAGAGCAGAATAGAAAAAGAATGCTCAACTATATGTAGAATAGAATTATGGTATCCATGTTATCTAGGATATCGCAGATGCCGTATGCATTGGAACTCATCATATCGAGAAGAATAAATGTGCTTGGTAAGGATGCGGTCTAAATAAAATAATCCTCCTTTCTTAACTCTTAAATTTCTTGAGAGGTTTAAGGAAGGAGGATTTTATGTTTACTTTTATTGCTGAACATTTAGTTGAAATTTTTTTCGGCTTAGTATCAGCGGGAGCCTTAGCTTTTTGTAAATACTTACATAGCTAGTTAAAGAATTACAAAAAATTACTTGAAGAGAGTAAAGACACTGAGCTAGAAAAAACTATAGATTCTCGTATTGAACCAATTCAAAGAGAAGTTGAAGAATTGCGTAAATACATTATGGAAACAAAAGAGATCGAACAAAGCCACCTATAGCTAATTATTTCATCTTATAAATTCCGTTTAGTTTAGCTTTGTAAAGCCTATATTAAACAAAGTTATATGACATAGGAATAGTATGATTAGCTAAGTGAATTTTATCGAATATATTCAGGATTAGGTGGAAATGGTCAAGCTAAAGAATATTACGAATTAGCATTGGAACTACCAATTAAACCCGAATAACAAAATAAAGGGGACTTGTCTTTAACTTGACAAGTCCCCTTTATTTACTTTTAATCGTTGAAATATATCATTGGTTTTGGAAATTATTTCCTATCCATAAGTAGCTATTAGATCCGCTAATAGCTCCTCTTGTTCAACGGTTAAATTAGTCTCATAGCTGAACATAGCAGCATGAGTTATTTCGTGACATAACACTCTCTTCATTAAAGAAGAATTAAGATTCCCATTGATATAGATACATTTAGTATCATTATCACAAGCGCCAGAAGCTAATGAACCATCGCTTCTAGCAAGAGTAGAGGAAGTTGGAGGTACTAGCAATATCCTCCAACTTACCCCATTAATATTAAGCATTGAGATTTAACTGCGCGATCTTATTGGTCAGGCTAGTCATTTTCTTCTCTAGAACTTGACGCTCTTCTGGAGAAGCTCCATCAATCATTTCTACGATGTCCTCAGAGAGTTCCTGCATATACTTCTCTAATTCCTTAACCTTTTCTGTCTTATCTTTATGGAGTTGTTTAGATTCCATATACATACGACGAGTTACCGGACTGCGGCCTTCGCGAGAATCGCGAATATCAATCTCACGTCCGCGTTCAGGATAATAAGGATAGCTCTCCCAGTCTTCATCGCGATCGCGCTTTTTCCATGGATAACGGCCGTCTGGACCTTCATAATACATTCTTCCATATACTCTATCCATATCTCTATGGTGATGGCTCTTTTCTTTAGTTTCGTCCTCTTCGGCTTCTTCCATTGCCTTGACAATAGAGCAGTAATATTTAGCCTGCTCAAGGTCTTTAATCATATCAATAGCCTGACCTAATTCCTCAGTATCTACTGTATCAAGATGACTTAACTGTGCCTGAACACAGCCCATCAAGACTTCTTCCATATGCTTTAGTCGTTCCATAAATTAAGCCACCCTTTCAACAATTAGATTAGCGTTTTGAACGCTTACTGGAATAGTAGAAATATTTCTTACGCTTACTTTTCCACAGCATCCACGTGGGATATCAATAAAAATAGCGCCAAAAATATTGCCATAAGTGCTAACCGCGGTTGGCGTATAAATCATGGTAGTGGTATTGATAGGTTCACCATCAATAGCAATAGCTAATGAAATTGGTCCAGCAGTACCATCTGCGGGAACCGCAATATTACCTCCAAATGTCACGCGAAAACGCGCACGACACTGGCAATTAGTCAAACCTCTTAAAGTTACTTGACCGCTACCGCTACGATGAACGGTAGAAGAGTTGCCTGCGATAGCAACATTTGTGAATAAAACATCTTGATTAGCCGCGACTGTTTGCACAGCATTAGCGGTAATTTCCATAATACAAATCCTCCTTGTTTTTAATATAAGGGGAGATTACTCTCCCCTTATAGGTTAATTTAGGCAGTTAAACCGCAACCATAAGCTGCGGTCCCGCAGTTGCAGTATGGGTTTGCAACCACATAAGCGGGAACGGGTGCCTTAGTGCCGAGCTGGCTGACCAGATAATTGTTCTGAGCCTGCTGAGATGCAGCAAGGCGGAGAGCCTGGTTCTCACTCTGGAGATCAGAGATTTTCTCCTGGCAGAGATAATCAAGGATAGCACGAGTGCCAGCGTTCTGACTGTCGATAATATCACGGGTGTGATTTGCCATAGAGGTCTGGATAGCGCAAGTGTTGGTTGCCATATTATAGTTAATATCAGCAAAGCCACGTTCCATAGCGCGACCATTCTCGCAGCAGCAATCAGAAATCTCACGAGCAATACTATTCTGACCAATAGTATTATCATAACGAGCCTGATTGATAGCATTTTCAACCTGGCATACACCCTGTTGTGCGGCAAAGCGGTTAGCAACAATGTCAGAAGTTAAACCGTTAGCAAGCTGAGCGGTTTGATAGCCGAGAGAGCAAACTGCATTATTAACACCAGCAAAGCCATTCAACATTCCAGTATTCATAGCATAGAGCCCGTCACAGAGACCCTGTTGTACGCCACGAACACTATTCTGGAGACCATTCATGTCGAAACCATAAGCGATTTCCTCACGAGTTGTAGTTCCCTGGAACGCAGGAGATCCAGCGCCTTGGCCGCCCATGCCGCGACCGAAACCATTATCCCACATACCACCGTTGAAACAGAAGAGGAAGAGGATAATAATCCACCACGCACCGTTGTCCCACATACCATCATTGCGGTTGTTACCACCAGTAGCAGCCGCAATATCAGCTAGACTATAGCCATTAGAATTATTGAACATAAAAATGTTCCTCCTTTAATAAGATGATTAAAGGCCAAGCATCTCTTTAAAGGCGGCAAATTCTTTGTCGAAATCTATTCCCTATTGTTTAGCTAAGTTACGAGCAATTTGCTCAATATCTGCGGATCGACCATTCTTGGTTAGATTTAAAAGATTCTGACCCATTGGGGTCTCACCCATCTAGCTTTCTAGCAGATTCATAGCGAGTTGCTAAGGATTCTGTCCACTCCTAAGCATTTGGATAAGTTGCATTGGGTTCATAATTCATGTCTCCTTAAAACTTAAATTTCTCAGTCTACTGCGGCTATGCCGATGCGGGCTGAGATTCTGGCTCCTTTCCTAACATAGCTTGTTTTAATTGCGCTAATGTAGTCTCAAACTCTTCTCTAGTAACATACTGAGGAGAGCTGACGACTGGCTCATTCTTTAGCTCATAAACATTAAGACTGGCTGTGCCATCCATGTTTATTTGCTTAGTATAAATACGTCTATTTGCTAAATCAGGAAAATAAAATACAGAGCCATCGAAATCAATGCTAATGGCACGGGCCTCTTCAATAGAAGATACAGGCCGGCCTTTAATACCCATTTGCGGCTAGGTCTGATCCACATATTGAATACCTGGTCTTGGATACATAGGTTGCTGTGAATAGTATGGATAATTAGTTGCCAAAATTTTTTACCTCCTAAAAAATATTTCCTTTGACCTTTCATTAGTATATGAAAATCGTCTATGGACGATTTTACATTTTTGCCAAAAATTTTGCCAATTTTTTTGAAAAAAAATATAGGGAGCCTAATAGGCTCCCTTTTTCTTGTTATTTGCGCTTATTAACCTCAGCCTCAATTAACTGAGTGAGATAAGTATTCAAGTCACCTGTAGCCTCGGTAATATATTCCTTAGCATCGTCACTTAGAATAGTCATAATAGCGTTCATTGTGCGGTTAAATGCTTCCTTCTGAGCTGCTTCATCGAAGCTTCCAGATTTCTTCAAGCTATCTACATAGGTTTGATTGGTTGCAATAACGCAATCAACAACAGTCTGATAAATCATATTAGTGTACTTCTGAGCAGTCTCATTATCGGTCTTAGAGTTAATCTCATTGCGCTTAGTAGTCAAGTAGTCAACGAGATATTTAGTCAAAATACCGAGCAAAGGAATAACACATACCTGGATAATCTGAATCACAATTTCTGGCATAATAATTCCTCCTTATTGTATATAATATATCAAACAAAAGGAAGATTGATTATCTTTTTCTGTCCAAATCAAATCTCTCCTGCAAGCGGAGCCGTAATGTAGATTCTGAGATTTCTGGACATTCTTTCGCGAGTCTAGTAATTGGTTCATTCTTGCGGAAACGCTGATATAGCTCCTCGAAATTCGAGGGAAGAGGTTTCCTTGGTCTACCAAACTAGACGCCATTAGACTTGGCGGCCGCAATTCCTTCGGCCTATCGTTGTTTAATATAGGTTCTCTCTTGTTCAGCCTAGAAGGATAATACCTATAAAACAAGATCAGAGATAAATGTGCCCATGACATCTTTGCAATATGATGTATCTAATAATGGCATATCTAATACTTTAATATCTACTTTCTTGCTCTTGGTAATTAAACTCCATTGTTCCAGAATCTCTGAGTAGTTGCGGCCTAATCTATCAATACTCTTAATAATAATCATATCATTTGGCTGAACTGTACTCACTAAATCCTGGTAGGCTGGACGGTTGAAGTCCTTACCTGATTGTTTATCGACGAAGATATTATCTCTATCTACGCCTGCATCAGTTAATGCAATAATCTATCGGTCTAGATTTTGATCTCTTGATGAAACCCTTGCATATCCATATAATACCTTTATCACCTCATTATATAATGAAAATTTGGCAAAGTTGATTTAACAACTTTGCCAAATTTTTTGGTAAAATTATTCAGTAACCTGCCGCAGTTAGAACCTTCTTCATGTTCTCCGCGAGATCAGGAGGAAGGCAATCCGCGGAATAAGTAATTTTATCTAATTCTGCGGTTGTAGTTGCACGTCTTGCTAGAATTAAGAGGTGATTACAAAGAGTTGTGTGATATAGTTTATGCGCGGTAGCTTTTTCGGCAATGGTTTTAAGTTCTACAGCAGTAAACATACGACATAACTTTTTATCTGCATGATAGGGGTACCCCTTAGCTCCTTGTTCTATTGCTGAAACTGCAGTTGATAGATTGATTTGATCAGTTTCTTCAAGACTAAAGCGCTCCGTTCCTTCAGTTGTTTCAACATCCATACCTGCGATAATTGCTTGATTACAAGTATTAGATAAGTTAGTAATTTTTTCTTGTTGAATAATTTCAAAAGGTCGAGTATCTGGTTCTTCTTCAATGGTGTATTCACCGTTATAAGCTTCTTTTTTCGCCAATTCTTCATTAGCCTCTGACCATCCGAGAGTAACTACTGCGAGAGATTGCTCAATCTGCGGCTCATCCTCTGTGCCGTGGTTAATCTCCGTGCAAAGTTGATATTTGATGAGTTTCATGGTCCTTCCTCCTTAGTCCGTGGTTTTGGTGTATTTGAGCATTACGTGGCAGTTGCCTCCTACCGCACTTGTGCCGCACGTAAGTGTGATTTTTGTACGACTAACATCAGCAACGTAGAAGCTCCATGGGTCCGACAAATTATTGTTGGAAATGCTGGGCATTGGCATACCGCCACGCAATCCTTGGAAAGATATGCAATCCCGCATATTCACAATTCCGTGCTCCACTTGTTTATTGTCCGCGATCTTTCCACAATCAACGATTTTATAATATACCGGTTTTCCCCAGAACCGCTCCGTGGTGCGGTATTCCACGCCAATCTGCATAAGAGGGTTAACCCATTCCCATGGGTAAATGATAGAGGCGTAAATAGTTCTTGCGCAAAGGCATCCATGACCAGCATCGTCAGTTATATTTATGGATTCTTGATAGCATACGGCACCATTGCCCCAAACTCTGATCAAAGTGGCATCCATAGGTCGACCGATTACGGAGGGCAATGTCCCTTGAGGCGGTGCCTTACGGTCCCAACGATACCACCCGTTCGTTTTTACCTCATCAAGATTATCTTCCGGGGTAAGTAGTTTACCTATGTTTCCCAACCCAAACCCATCTGGGGCAGCATTGATATTCGTCCGGGCCTGGGTTTTCTGGTCGTCACTGAGCGTCTGCGGCGTATAAAGTACTGTATCAGAAGTATGATTATCTACATATTGCTTAGTTGCAGCTTCTAAATCTTTCGCAGGATTATCCTTTAGGATTAAAGAACCAGTCATTGTTCCACCAGAAAGAGAAAGCGCTCCAATAGATTCTGGTATAATAGGATCTGCTCCATCCTTACTATGTGTAGCCGCATGAAATTTAGCAGATTCATAGGAAGTTGTTATTACGCCAGTGCCAGGTTTAAAAGTAATAGTAGCAGGAACTTCTGCAATTGGAGGACGAGTAGCGTAGAAGCTAATAGCGCCATCGCTTAATTCACTCTTATAAAAGATACCTTCGTCATTGCTAATATTTACTATTGCATCACTTGTTGTTTTTAATCCATTGATTACAACTTCTGCCGTCCAGTAACCAGTAAGGTCGTCTACCTTGTGATAAGTCCAGTTATTGTAGTAGTCAGCAAACGTAGGAATACCAGTAAGATTATTGGTTTTTCCCTCAAGGTATTGCACCAACTGTACGAGGTCTGATACGGAAATTTCATTATTACCAGTAACCTTTGCACACCATGAATCAGTACCCGTTAGTGTTATAGTACCACCTAAGTGTTCGCTTATTCGATTTCTATCATTCTCCGTAATTTTACCATCGCCATCTATATCGCCGCGCATTCGACCTTTAGGAATAGTAAAAGCTAGAAATGAGCTAGTCTATTGGCCTTGTAAAATACATTTTATACTCACTTTAATTCTCCTTTCATCTTCTAAAAAGTACACTTAACTGGGCTTTGGTCAATCATAAATAATTTTCTTAGCTTGTTTTTTATGTATATCTGAAAAGGTAAGATACCTACTTGAAGGGAAAAGGGTTTCTATACCTTTTTCCCAATTTTTTATTATCTAGTTTCTGGGAGTATTTTTCCCATAAAAAAGTGTACTTTTTCTCGGAAAATCTTTTGGCATTTTTAAAAGAGCTAGATACGAAGGAGGTTATAATCTTGCCTAAGTGTATTTTAGCTGAGCAAGGCGGAAAAGGTGGAGGAAGCGGCATTGTTCTTATGAAGATCGAAGTCACCACTAAGCCTACTAAGACCAGCTATCTTGCGGGCGACAGCTTCAATAGCACCGGTATGGTCGTTACCGCATCTTATGGTACTGGGCAAGCGGTTCTAGCAACCGCAGAAGTTAGTGGATATTCTGTATCCCCTAGCGTCTTAACTGATGGTACTACTTCCGTAACCATCACTTACTCTGAGGGCGGAGAAACTTGCACTACGACTCTAGCAGTCACAGTCACGCATAGGCTCTCCGCGATTACTGTAACTACTAAACCCAATAAGTTGACTTATGAGTATGGAGATACTCTTGCTATCGCGGGTATGGTAGTGACAGCTAGTTATTCTGATTCTCAAACTAAAACTGTAACTGATTACTCTTGTTCTCCAACAACTTTTTCAACTATTGGAAATCAAGTAGTTACAGTTAGCTACACAGAAAATGGAGTTACTCAAACTGCAACTTTTAATGTCACGGTCAATCGTAAGTCTGTAACTAAACCTACGTGGAAGAGTAATCTTACATATACTGGAAGCGCGCAATCGGTTAGTAGCGCCAGTTATTGGAATAACTACAACACTAGCTACATGACTATCGGTGGTACAACATCTGCAACTAATGCTGGCACTTATATTGCTACCTTTACACCAGGAAGCAATTATCGCTGGACGGACGGAACGACCACCGCAATCAATGTCAACTGGACAATCAATAAAGCAACAGGTAGTTTGAGTGTAAACCCAACAACAGTGGCTATTAATGGTAATAACTATAGTTCCGGCGTAGCTGTTACTATTACTCGCACAGGTGATGGCGCTATTAGTTATAGTCCTACTAGTATTTCTGGTTTGACCTTATCTCTTAATGGTAATACGCTTACTATTAAAGGTAATGGATCCACTCCAGTTTCTGCTACTACTATTACGATTAAAGTCGCTGCTGGCACTAACTATACTGCGCCTTCTAATAAGACAATTACTGTTAGTGCAGAATATTGGTCTTGGGGCGCTAATGGTGGCACTGTTGATGCAGCATGGTTTGCCGGATTAAAGAACTATCTTGCTTCTCATACTGGTGCCTCTATTAAAACTAGTAATGGCGGTGCTATTCTTGGCACAACTAAATCTGTCACGCTTTCGAGCGCAGTTTTAGGTACTACTACTCACTTAATTAGAGTTATCGGCGTAGATCAAGATGCTAATAATACAGTTACGTTCCAGACTAAGAACTGCTTATCCCAATATACCTCTTTCGGTAGTAACGCAATTTGGATTGGCTCTACCGCTAGAAGTCTATGTCAGAATTACTATAATGCTTTCCCAGGTAAAGCGGCTATTAAGACTGTAAGTAAGGGTACTTGCCCATCTCCAGATAGTTCTCGTAATGGCGATGTAACTTATAATGATGAAACAGTATTCTTGCTTTCAGAAAGAGAATTTGGTCTTGATTCTTATTCTCCATTATCTGTTGCTAATAGCTCTACTAGTAAAGCAGAATGTACCCAAGGAAAGAACTTTGCGTATAGTTATTATACTAGCAATGCTACGCGTATCATGTATTTAGGAGATACATCCACGAGTAGTTACGGTTATCCATGGGAACGCTCGCGCTACTACGACACCTCGTACGACGTGTGCCGTGTCGGCAACTACGGGACCGCGACCTACGTCGGCTACAACGGCAGCTATGGCCTCGCGCCGGCTTTCGTCATTGGTAATTAAAAACTTTCAAAAGTGGGACAGTATAGATTAAAATGTTAGCCAGTTTTCTCATATAAATAATGAGAAAGGAAGGCGTTAATTTTGTCTGTAAAAACAAAAGATCGACATAAATCCAAGCGTGAATGTCTCCAGAAGTCACGCGAACTGGTAAATTACATTTTAGTCTTAACTCGTCCTAGAGAGTTCGACGAATCTGGAAAACAAATTAAAAAACCTGGATTGCTTGGAGAGGGACAACCTTTCCAAGCGTTCGGGTTAGATATTATTAAATGCGGAAAGGGCATACATGCCGCCTGCTATCAAGCCAGTGAGATCTACTTGAATAGTTAGGAAACTCTAATTGCACGAAAGAAATATTGGAATTAGGCTATCGCTTATTGCGACAGTATCTTTCGTCAAATCGATCTCTGTATCTTCGAATACGCATAGACTAACCAGAAGAAACGGCGCTCTTTTGAGCATCTTGCTCGTTTAACAAAGGCTATGAAAGAAACTTTATAGGATAGAGTTAATCGAGATTATTTAATCTACGAGCATTCCTACTAGAAGCCAAAGAGTTATAGAAGAGGTCGGTAATGATTTTACAAGATGTCAAGTTCTGTATTTTTCGCTCGCGCAACTACAACAACTCGAACAACGTGTGCAATGTCAACAACAACGGGAACGCGAACAACAACAACTACAACAACAGCAATGGCCTCGCGCCGGATTAGATGGAGCTATCACGTTGCAAGTCAAGCTGCGAAGCAGCGCAGACGAGCAACACCTAGAATAGTACCCCAGAATATATTATTGTCCATCTAATTATGGTTTATTCTGGATGCATTGGTTCACTCTTGTGGACTAAGAAGGAGAAGGAATAGAACATATTATTAAATAGTATATTATAGGTAGATGCCTTTTCATCTAAGGAGAACTTGACTATTTCGTCTCTGCGACGGATAAATGAATACGATTACAGATGCGGAGCTCGCGAAGTAACCGCTATTACTGTATGATAAGGAGAAAGAAGTTGAATTAGTAGTAGACATCTTTCGAGCGTTTTTGTAGTTTTGACGCATTATATGATTCCTCTTATCGAGTTTGTCGAAATGTTCGATGGAAAGATAGTACAATCAATTTTGAAGAGAATAGAATTGAAACAATCTTACAAACAGAAGCTGATTTGCGAGCTTGTGAATACAAGTAGCTTGTGTTTAGTTGTTTCTCAATCATTGAACGAGGCAAGCCACGAGATATAAGAGCGTGTCATATCAACGACAGACTGGTACAAAATGCTCTATGTGAATAGAGCTTATTACCAGAATTAACTCCTAAGTTTATTTATGATAACTGTGCAACACTTAAAAATAGAGGTATAGATTTTGCTTTAACAAGAGCAAAGAAACATTTATAGATGGCTCATAGAGAATACGGGTTAGGAAATGATTTCTTTGCTTTACGAATTGATATTCGTAAATACTTTGATTCTATCGACCATGAGGCTCTTAAAGAAATTGCTAAGCGCGTTATTAAAGACCCTCAAATTTATGAATTATGCTCATACTTAATTGATACATTTTCTTTTAAGCTAACAAAAGATAAGCATCCAATACCGGGCAAATAGTATTATATTGCTAAAGGCAAAAAATATATATCTGCGGATATCCAGTCTTTCCGGCCGCATCATCAATATTATGAGTGTGAAGCTAAAAGTCTTGGATTAGGGAGTCAGACATCACAGTTGTTTGCATTGCTAGCTTTGAACGAAGTTGACCATTTCATTAAAGAAGAATTACATATTAAGCATTATGGACGCTACATGGATGACTCTTATCTTCTATGTAACGATAGCAAATACTTAGCAGAATGTAAAGCTAAGATAGAGAAGAAATTAAAAGATATAGGTCTTACTCTTAACTAGAAGAAAACCACTATCTCGCGCATTACCCCTATTGCACCTAAAGATAAGGTTCATGGCACTCCGTTTAAGTATCTTAAATGGAATTTCTATCTAACTACTACAAATCATGTAATCTAGATACCTTTTAAGAAAAAGATTGTGCATTAGCGCAGAAAATTGCGTAAAATGGCCGCTTTATGGCAACAAGATAAAATTCCTACTGAAGAAATTCAGAAATCTTATCAAGGCTGGAGAGCACATATCGCTAAAGGTTCAAGCTTCTATATTATCCAAGATATGGATAATTATTTTCGTTCATTATTCAAAGGAGTTGAAATAAAGTAATGTATGTATTATTAAATCGTGAGAATATTGTAGTTGATATTCTCGACAATCTTCGTTACATTAAACTACAATCTTCTAATGGTATTGTCGTTGCCTGCTCAGAAGAAGAAGGCACTGGGGTTATTGGCTCTGATTGTGATACTCATTATGTCTTAATCCAAGCTGATACAATTAACTCTCCTAACGCAGTTCGCGTTATCGAGGTTGAAGAAATTCCATCCAATGTTACACCTAATCTATATAAGTTCGATAATGAAACTCAAAGTTTTGTTTATCGCTATAGTTTAGATGAAGCTAAAGAGCTTAAGCAAGAGAAGAATAAGCTACTTTTCGCAGAGTATCTTGCTTCTCATCCATTAACATGGACAGATGGAAAAGAATATGGAGTTACAATGGAGGATCAATCTGAGATTAGTCTTAACTTAAGTCAATATCAGATCGCCGTTCAGGCAGGTATTGAATCTCCAACTCTGGAATGGCACGCTCGACACGAAGAGTGCTAGCCTTGGACATTAGAAAATCTTGTTGCATTGTCTATGTCCATCTCTGCGGCTGTATATCCAATGTATCGTCAAATGCAGTAGTATAAAATCTCTATTTATGGAGCAGCTTCTTTAGAGGAGCTAGAACAGGTAGAGCTTGATTATGCAGACCAAACTAAATAAGTTTCTTACCTTATTCACTGTTGGAGGTTCTCTCTATTTTATTATAGAGTTCTTGTTTAAGACCTTCATTAGTGGTGGTATGATACATTGGTCAATGTTTCTCTTGGGCGGACTTTGTTTCGTTCTTATTGGAGAAATAAATGAGGTTATACCTTGGGAAATGTCTATCATTAAACAAGGGGCTATTGGAGCCGCGATAGTTACCTCACTTGAATTTGTATTCGGCGTAATTTTGAATCTAGTCCTAAAGCTAGGAATTTGGGACTATTCAAACTTACCTTTCAATATATTGGGGCAGATTTGTCTTCCTTTCTCATTCGCGTGGTTCGGATTAGCTCTTATAGCTATCTTCCTCGACGACTATCTTCGTTGGAAGTGGTTTAATGAGGAAATCCCGCACTACCATCTTAAAGACAAAGTTTGCCGTTAAAACAAAAAATAGGGGAGAACCTTAATTAAAAGGTTCTCCCCTATTTTTTTTTATTTATTTTACGTCGATAATGACGATTTCAATATCTCCCTCAATGGCCTTGCTAGCCGTGAAGGTAATACCAGATCCAACAGTTGCCTGTGCATCATCAATCTTGTTATAGTCATCATGATTACTAATCCAAGAGATGATTGGAGGCACATTGCCATTCTTACCACACTTCAAATTAGTATTACTATAAGAATAGGTATAAGTATCTCCAGAATGTACCCAGTTGGCTTGAGCAAGAGTAACTGTATAAGAGACGGTAGTTACTTCATCCATCTTATTGTCTGTCTCGCTTTTACCATACACATCTAAGTTAGCTCTCGCGGCCGCCGCAGTCGTAGCACCGGTACCACCAGCTTTAATAGGTAGAGTACCGAACTTTGGAACACCAGAAACCTCTGCGAATAATGCTCCAGTACCTAACAGACCAGAGACACCATCAGTAGAATTTCCAGTTACAATAGCACCTTCCTCGATAGATACCATCTTAACTGCATCAGTACCATTACCGAGCAGTAAAGCATTAACTGTTAAAGTTTTCTGTCCAGTGCCACCCTGTGCAACAGTAGCAGTCATATTAGTAAGAAAGATATCATCAATGTCAATCTCTTTGGTGTCTTTCTTCAAAATAGAAGCCGCATATGCGTTAACTTGAACACGTCCACCAGTAGTATTAGAAATATCAATGAACAGATTGCCTGTATTCTCGCAGAAATAGGCGTATCCCTCATGCATGGGGATTTGAGTGAGAAGCTCTTCCTCACCTCTATAAATCTTAAATAAAGCCATTATTAAATCCTCCCTTTAATCAAGGCTTTTCTATAAGGTCTTGGAAAGATCCCCATGAAACAAGGTTCTATACCTAATCTTTAGAATAAGCCGTTTTTGATGTATCTCCATCGCCGCCAATTAGCGAGTTAATATAATTGATTGAGTAAGTCTTATTGTCAACATTTTCCTTATAAGACTGTTCGATTAAACTAGAAACACCACCAGTTAACTACGCTCTATCCCACTCACCGGTATTAGTCTTATAATACCAATAAGATACATCTCCACCATTACCAAGCAAGGTCCAAGTAATAGCAAAGATTTTATGAGAATCAATAGTGCCAGAATAATGTTCCTGAATATAAGTGACGCCATTGGCTAAACTAGCCGCGAACTCCGCGGTTTCAGTTAAATGATATTCAGCTTCAATATTAAGAGCATCACCAACAGGACCTTTAATACTTTTCTCGCTAGCTTTCCATCCATTAGCGGTTAAAGTATACAAAACGCCAGTCTCGCTATTGAGATAAATATCTCCGATTCTCGCGCCATCAATAGCAGTAGTTGCTCCATCAGCAGTAATCTCAAGACCTGCAAATAGCTTACTACCAGTTGGAATCTTGAAAGTAAAGGTTACTGTATCTTTGCTAGTAATAGCAGAAGTGACAGATCCTTGCTCTGTTGAACCAACAAAAGTAGAAGAAACTGCGGGCTTCGGAGCCTATGGGAGCTTAAATTCAAGCTGCCATTCGGTACCTTCCGCGTTTGTTAGTGTCCTTTCAACTAGCGGGACCGCAGGTTTAAATCCCTCATCGCCTTCGATATAAGGAGCGATAGCACTAGCTTGGATCACCGGTAGTGGTTGCTAAATACTTGCTTGATATTCAAAGACACAGGTAGTATCATCTGTCTTACTAGTTACTTTATAAATGAAACCAGTGGCTTCATTGATATAGTAATCTCCAACTCCATAATTGGCGAAAAGTGGATCGGTAAGAGTGTATGTTTTACTGGTTTTTTGTCCTAATAAACTACCATAATAGAATTTAACCGCACGAGGCAAGTCAAAATGTAACTTAGGCGCATTAACTGTTCCAACATTAGTTACTTTGGGTTCAAAGTCTGGCGCTCTAGTAACTGTCTCTGGTGCAGCCATTACTTGACTACGAGGCAGAGAAAATGTCAAAATAGGATGCTAGTGGAGAGTATCTTCTTCACTATAACCAAAACTCACAGTTGGCTCAGCATCAGCGTTTAATACTTCGTGAAGAATATTACTATCTAAAAATTCCTGAGCTACAGGTAGTTGAAATTTAAGTACAGGTCGGTTAATATCAGCTAAATCAAGTCTGACCTTTGGTTCTTCCCCAACCCCAATCACATCAACTGTAACCTAATCAATTACTTGAGACTGCGGAATATTAAAATGCACAGTTGGGTGGTCAATATCATCATCGTTATATTCAACACTTGGCTTTTCATCCGCATTTAAAACGGTTGCTTCTTGCGGCATTGACAATACCTATGCTCTTGGCAACTTAAATTGAATAACTGGCATATCTTGGTTAGATAAATCAGTTTCAATGTCTGGCTGTTCATTCGCATGAAGCACGATTGCAGGTTTTGTAATACTAATCTTTGGAGTATTACCGGTGCAAGAAGAAATGAGCTTATAACTAAGGCCACTTCCTTCTCCCGCAGACTCGTCATATACTTTCTACCATAAAGTAGAGTTTAAATTTTTCTTGTCACCCGCATTTAAGTCATAATTCATGCGGGTCATATATGTAGCATCAGATGGCAAGCCATAAGATACCATAACAAATTCGCCCACAGAGATAGGAGATGCCCATCCTTTATCTAAGTCAACTTGCGCTCCATCAGGACCGTAATAAGACTCAAATATCTTTTTAATCTCGAAGCTCTGTCCAGCAGGACCTCCGTAGAAAGATTGCATGTCTATACCTCCTTATCCCTAGAGTGGATCGTAAATAAAGTCTACAATTACGTTATCTAACTCACCAATAACAGTTTTATCTTCTTTGTAAACTCCGTTTAGACCTTGATTTAAAATTGCACTACCCTTTTGAAATGCAGCAATGTAAGTCTCATTAGCTTCATTATATCCATTCCAATAGGTTTTATAAGCATCAGAAGTTGGGTCAGTAGGCTCTTCTCCTAATGCAGCGATAGCAGCTTCAAGAGCCACCTTAGCCTCTTTGATAATCTTCTCGCCTTCTTGTTTTTTACTTTCTGATTCTTTCTCGTCTTTAATATAAACTGTAGGACGAACGAACTTCATACTTGTAATAACAATATCTTCATCAAGCTCATAAATACCAGTGCGGCCGATCATGATAGTCTTGCTAGCATTCATGACAACTTGCGCTCCTGGTGGAGCCTGAATACCAACTTTGGTAAACTATTTGGCACTAGAAGCACTTACAATGTCATTGTAAATATCAATTCCAGAGGAAATATAATGTTTTCCATCGCCAGTGCTACTTGTATCTACTACACGATAGTAGATTTGTCCAATAGCAGACATCGCCCTCTCCTCCTTATACTCGTGTTAAAACTTCTGTCGCAGTAATACTCATAGTGCCATTATAAGTGAGAGGTAAAGAATATTGGGTAATCTAATAGTTACCATAGATATTGCTATCTTTATCTTCAACCCTAATTATATTATTAGGCTCTATATAATATTTCGGCAAACAGGTTAAAGAAATAGTAGTATTATAACATAAGTTCTAATACATCATTTCTCGAATTTGGTCAAAGCAACTAGTTCCAGTAGTGCTTATTGAGAACATATCATAGTATTCATTAGTTAGAATAAAGAATCTCTAACCAATTCCTTGATATTTAACAATCAAGTCCTAATCTAATCCTTCAATAAATACAACATCGGGAACTTCGCTATTATATACGGTTTTTATGTCATTATTATTAACAACTTTAGTCCTGCGGCCAATATTCTTAATAGAATACTTACCCAGAGCAGAACTAGTATCTATAAAATCTAGCCAGAAGTTAATAGAACCTGGATCATTAAATACATCAGGATTCCAATGATTCGTAGCATCCCAGTTCTTGTTCATTGGGTTATATAGATTACGCCATTCTGCAATTAACTCTGAATCATAGTAATTATCATAAACACTATTAGACACCTAAGCATTAAGAGCACGACGGTATAGCTCTTCTCTCCATTCATCGCATGGAGTACCTACTAAGGTGACTGTATAGTCATCTACACTATAATCATCAAGAGTATTAAAATCATAGCGAACAATAAGATTAGATTTTTTATCCTTTACTTCCCACATATTCTACATAGCTAGATCAATGTCTGGTTTATCATCAATAGCAAGATGATAACGGATAGATACCTCTACGCCGGTTGAAGTCTTACGCTTGCCCCAAACATAAAAGTCATTCTTCACATTATCATACTTAGGATTGCGGGTAATCGCGGTTGTCGTGTCAAGATCGGTAAGCGAATATAAAAACTTTGCATTATTATACGAGCGCACATAATCTTCTGGGCTTAACTCTAATAACGGACTACCGGTATTGAGATAGTTCTTAATCTCTTGGAATACAAACTTACCATCTATATTATAGAAATATTCATAATTACCGAGAGTGCTAACAATCTTGTCTAATAAAGTTACTACCGTGTCTCCCGCATTTAATACCAACTCTCCTGGATAGGTAAAATCGGTATACTTATATCCAGCATCTTGTCCATAACTAAACATATGCGGATAATCTTCTTGCGCTTCAAAGCTTAAACTCTAGTAGTCATTAGAGAAATATACTGGCTTATCTCCCATGTATCTTACTAACATCTTAATCTCTTCATCAATGTCAGTAATGATAATGTTCTCAATAGCTTCTCCACCCCAGTGATTTACCGCTTCATAGATAATTTGGAAGATAGTAGGATATTGAATCTCTACGTCTCCATTATCAAGCTAAACAAGACTTTCATGGAAGGTTATTGATGCCGGCAAAGTGCCACCTGCGGTTCCGTCTAATAGACACATCTTATCTTTACCAGTGATAGAAATATTCCAACCACTAGTAGAGCGACTAATATTAGCAGAAAATAAAACAAACAAGCCGCAAGGAAACCAAATAATATCTCCATAGTTCTTATAAGACTTTAATGGATTATCATAACCGATTAAAACTTTAATCTTCTTGTTAATAGAAATCTCATTATCAATATCCTCAAGATTACTATTATCAATAGAAGCAAGCATAGTAAGGTTAATGGTTCTTCTAATTGCGGAAGAACCATTAACGCTCAAGTTACCACTAGTGATAGAACCCTAAATCTCTTTAATGGGTTCTTCATCCTTAAAAGAAAGGAGGATAATCTTTGCATACTATACTCGCATATGCAGTTTATCTAACTAGGTTAGAAAATCCATGTCATTAAGATACTCAAACATGAATATTAACTCCTTTCTTTGCTATACTTCATTGTTGTTTGCGCGGTTAAACATTTGTAGTTAATAACCGCGAATTGAGGTTTCTATAAAGCAATATACTTAATCATACCATCCATCGGGCTAAGAGTATATCGGCCCGTTGGACCAAGCATGACTGGATGTTTATCACTACCATCTTTCTTTTGACCAATATATAAGATAGTCTATGGGTCTGCTTCAATGTCGAAGGAAGTAATATCAGAGAAAGAATAATAAATAATTCCGTTCGTCCATTTACCATCTTCATCTTGCTCAAATCCACCTTGAATATTATAAATAAACTCTACTTGCTTGCGAGTTTCTTCTTCTATAATATCGTATAGGTTGACAGTTTTATAGACATTATAATTTGTATTATCTACTAAGATACGACCTAGCTTATCTTCCTCCACAGTTGAATCGCTATAGATGCGATATGGAGTCTCGCCAGGCCCATAGTAATACTTATAATTCTTCAAGACTTTATCAGTTCCGCTAAAGATGCCAGAAATTTGACCCCAAATACGAGAAGTATCAATAGATTCTACTTCGCCAACTTCATCGTTTCTTTCTCTTGTTAAAGAGCAGACATAATTCACAATAATAGGATATTTAACAGATCTCATACTTAAAGAGCTAACACCCTCTCGGACGCTATATAACCTATTTGGCGCGACTATAATATCTGTTCCATTAACAGCAAGTTTAACCGCAGAAGATGGAGCATTACCTGCGGCTTCTTTTAGAGCCGCCCAACGAGTGAGTTCAGCTTCTGTCTCTTTAGTATCTTCTCCAGCTTGCTCTTGTTCAGCTTTCTTTGCTTCTAATTCGTAAATCTTGCCATCAAAGTCTATGGTTGGATATCTCTCAATCCAAAAAGAATCAACACTAACAAGAGATAGTTTATATCGACCATCACCGGCTGCAATTTCTTCCTATTGCTTAATTAAAGCGTAGATATCATTCCCATCAGGACATTCTGAATAAATACCACTAATTTGACCAAATGCAGATTGCTTTTCAGTAGATACTTCATTAGTGAAAACTCCAATATCGGTAATGCCAATCTCATTAAGATTTTCGAGCGTATTCTCTAGAACCTCATAAGCAGTAGCAGAGAACTCAAAAATCATACGTCCTAGAGATGCATTAGGCGTCATTGATACATTCATTAAACCAATAATAATATTTCCCTCAGTAGGAGATTTATAGAGTTTATAGGTAAAGTCATTAAGGAACTATTCCGCTTTCTCTCTAAACTTGCGCTCTACAAAGATATTATCATCAGTAATATTAGTATCAATAGCAAGATAAGAAGGAATAGTAGCCTCTCCTCTTGTTACTGTTGATACACTAAACTTATCTTTAGGGATTACTAATTCATTATTATAATAATAACCATCTGTCCCTAAAGTGAAGAAAGTCTAGTCTTCATCCATCTAAAAGCTAATTAAACCACTAATTGGAAACTCGGCATAATAAGCATAACCGTTCTTCGCTAAATGCGGGAACTGGTCTCCGAGGGTATCTTGCTTGCTTGCTAGTACTGTATGCTTAAAACTACTGAGCTTTTGGTTATATTTTAAGCGCAACTGCACTCCATCTCTATAGAGATAAGAGTATTCAAAATCAACACTTCTCGCTGGAATAGGAGAGCCATTTTCCTGTAAAGGCGCGCTCCGCAATCCTTGAGAGTTTTGATACTAGAAAGCATACTTATATTTGACGCCACTCTCGATAATAAAATCTGTATAAATTAGGTTATCATTAAGAGTTTCTTCAAAGTAGTTAAAATATTTTAAATCCTCATATACTTGATAATTACTTTCTTCAGATGCGCGAGTAAGTACATAGCATCCGGTTAATGGATTCTTTGCAGTTAAATAAACTCGCATACAACCATTTTCACGACAATAGACATCTGTATCATTTACCCGCATTGTCACGCCTTCTAATGCCTCCAAATATACTTTAACAACTTGGAAGTCATAGGATACTTTTGCTTTATATCCATTGCGCGTTGCAATAGAGAAATAAACTTTATAAGACTCGTTATTTGTTAACATAGTCTTAAATCGGTAAGAATTATTCTTACCACTAACTGCTTGAATCCAGTCTGATGACTCGATTAACTCTGTTCCAGTTTCATCATATAAATCAAACTTATATTTCTCTAATGGTTCCTCAGAAGCATTATCAATATAATCTCCTACGAACAACGGCGTTAAACTAGCTTCTGTCTATTTACTAGCAATAACATCTGTTCTTAAAGCACCGGCATTCTCGATATAAATTTCTGGTTGCGCGATAGCTTTAATAACCATGACTGTAGACCACTCAGAAAAAGTTTGATTGTTAATCTATTCTTTCTTCCATGCGGCAAAAGAACTTAAATCAGTAGGAAAATTAGTAGACCCAAAGCGTAGCTGAATCTTATAACATACGCCCGGTGACCAAGATTTCCGCAAGTCCGCAGCCAAGATTTTAATTCCATAAGGGCTGGACTCTTTAGTCAAATCCACATTTTTATAGATAATATTATCTGGGTATTTCGAAGTATTTACAATGCTAGAATTCGAGCGCTATTCAACTACTCGAATTTGAATATGTTTAATAGTCTCGGCACTTGTCACCTTCTATAGAGTATATTTGATTTCATAGTCCGGCGTAGTGGCTAAAAATGCAGGCTATGTACTCTATAAAGTAGGCGGATAAATACTAATTGGCATATTCCGCGCCTCCTTTTTCTCTAACTCTATATATTATAAAAATTGCTTTGGTTAAGATAATTAAATCCGTCCAAGCAAAAAGAAAAGAGGAAGAGACTTAAACCTCTTCCTCTATCATAAACTCAAGAGCTTCTGCGATACCAACAGAGATATTCAAGTTCTCAATATCTGACATTTTAACTTTAACAATAGGAACATCAACTTCTGTTTCCGCAATCGCAGTTAACTCCTAATTAACCGTATCTATTTGCTATTCAGGAATACTGTATCCACCATCGACTTTTACTCCATAAGTTGCTGCAACTGATTGACGAGCAAAATCAATATCTTCAACAATAGGAGTTAAAAGCTTAATATTCCTAACAATAGCAAATGATACCTTCGCGGGAAGCTTGGTTTCCAGATCGGAAGCCAAGCTTGTTAACCCACGATACATCGTGACAATATCTTTATTTAACATGGTTATCTCCTTTAACTCATGCATTAACCGCGGTCTATAATGCAATAAATACATCAGCGGTAATAAGTGTGCCAGTAGTTCTATCTGTGTGCGCTGTCACTTGGCTTACGCCAAGTGCTCTAGCTAAAATATTATATTTAGCGGCTGTTACTAATTCACCAGAGCTAACCTCAGCATCACTATAATTAGCTCCGCCAGATTGATTCTCCCAATTTTTTCGCTATTTCACTCTAGCAACTAAGGTATTCCACTTATTAGCTGAAAGCCCACCAGACACCTAAATAATTTTATCAGTAGCTACGCCACTACCCCATGAAAACTCAGCTGGTTTTGTATAAAATACTAAAGTATCAGACGCAGAACCTAAATTCTTACTACTAGCAGAGCTATATGTTGTTCTCGGACCCGATTCATTCCAATCGCTCCACTCTCCATACTTAGTAGTAGTATTTCCTTTATCATCTTTTACTGTTGTTTTAGTACGAGTTCGAGTACGTGTATAAACTTCTTTTTTTTGTTTTGCACTTCTTGTAGCTGAGAGCCTTCCTGTGATGCTACCTCTCGATCCTGCTGTCATTCCACCAATGGTAATGGTTCCAGTCTTAACAGAACTAGAACCACTATTGCCACCACTAAAACTCCAATGCCAAGTAGTAGTACAGCCAGCAACATCATAAACTACCTAAGTGACGGTCTTCTACTAAACTTGTCTAGTATCTGTGCTTGTTACAGTAGACCATCCAGAACTGTGTTCAGGCTCATTGGCAGGGATATACCACCCACTTCCATCATAACTAATTCGCACACTAGAACGACTTGCACTGACAAAAGTAAGAGAAGCACTCGGCATTATTTATCCCTCCTTAAGCAAATCTTGCATAAATACCAGACTGATTAGCTGCTGGCACTGTGCAAGTAAGTCTATTACCATTTAAAATAATATAATTCGCGGCACGTAGAGCTACGTTACCATTGCCATATGTCGCTTGAATGATAACACTTCCATTACCGCCAGTTGCCTACATTCCAAAGTTATAAGTAGTACCTTGGCTATCTTCTCCTTCGACCAGACCAATTCTACCTAACCTAGTATAAATGTTACCATCACTTTGTAAAATAGTGCCACTAGCAGAAATTGAATCTTCTCCAATTGTCCATCCACCGATATTACCACCATCACAGTTAAGGTCATCACAAACAATTCGACCACTAGAATATAGATAAGTGCTTCCACCTCGTAGAGAATTACTACTAATAGTCCATCCGCCGATCTCACCATTATCACATTCAAGGCTATCTGCGGTAATGTTACCACGCACTTCTGCGTTCTTACAAGAGAGTTTTCCGCCATTAGTAACATAGAAGTAGGTACCACTATTGCTAAAATCTGGAGTATCACCTGGATTACCGGTATTTGCACCAGACCAAAATACATAAGAACCAGAGCTAGCCATACCAATTTTATTGTTATTACTAGAAAGAGATTTACTCTTAAGAATCCATCCGCCAATATTACCTTGCTTAGCGTAGAGAGAACCTTTTTTAGAAACTGCAAAATAGCTATCTTTTGCAGAAGTTGAACTTGTAGCACCAGCCCAAATAGCAAACTCTTCATCCTTATCACTATTTAGTTCTACTCTTGTTGCTCCACTTCCGCTATATAATTTATTCTTCTCGATAGTCCAACCATCATTGCTATTTCTGCTAGTACAACCAATCTTACCAGACTGAGCAAAAATCTAACCTTCAATAGTCGCAGAGGTTGCTTTTAAAGCACCATTATATGTAACTTCAAAAACTCCTCCACCTATCTTGATTGCGGTAGTATTATTGCCAGGATTAAGATCGGCAAAATTGATAGTCATACCAGTGGAATTATTTCCTCCACCGCCGCCTTTAATAGAACCAGACTTACCGTTAATTTCAATGCGGCCGCCTCCACTAGAAGCTCCGAAGAACGCGGTACCATCTTCCATTAAACCGAAAGTATTAACACCCTCTTGATAGCCATATAAACCCACTTTGTTTTGGCCACTATCTTTACCCATGACTACACCAGTAAATCTATTTTGGCTATCTTTTGTTCCTGCACCAACCTATGGAGCAAATACATATTCTCCATCGCCAGTGTCAAGAGCTGTTCCATCCCAACCGTTGATAGCTTCATTACCATAAGTATCAAGATACATGATAATTGGATGAATTAATCTATCATTACTATTTGGAATAGCAAGATTTAATACACTGATATTGCTCTAATCATTATCCTTAATATTCTCAAAGATAAAACTAGAAGCTGGTTCTAAATATTTTTTACCATTGTCTGTTTTAATAGTAAGAATATTGGTATTTAATGAGGTAATGTTATCATTATAAGCTATGTCATTATAATAGAAGTTAATATCGTTACTATAGAAAGATGGGGTTAAACCAGAAGAATTATATTTGATATAAGATGGAATAGTGTCAATATCAATAGCACTTGCCAAGGTAGAACCAACGATAACATCAAGAGGATAAGAAGCGTAGATATCAACCGAGCTATTATCATCTTTAATAGTAACTTGAACTCTCACATAGAAAGCTAACTCTGCATTAGGGGTATCTGCGGAAATCGTAGGTATACCGCGCACCAAAACTCGATCAACGGAGTCAGTAACTACTTCTTTGTTCTCTACTGTAACGTTCGTTCCCTACCACTTATAGGTAATAGAATACTTACTATTACCGTTAATCAATTCTCCGTCTTTATAAACATAACAACGAACTCTAATATCATTAATCCATCCATTATTATATCTTAAAGGTTGTAGTCCACTTAACTTTACGCCGTCTGAATTGCATGGACGAATTGCGGTAATATAAGTAGTACCATTAGTTCCCTAGTCGCCATCTTTCAAACAAAGAATCTCTTTATTAAATAGATAAATAGATTCTGTAATCGTTCTTATTTTTACAATAACTGTATTATTACTGAAATTAACTCTATACTTCTATTTAATATTGTAGTGTAAAATATTATATTTGTCAACCCAAATATTCTCAAGCATGGAGTTATCCGGACTATAAGCAAACTCTTTAGAGGTGGGAATCTCATACTCTTTATTATTCGCATCTTTCATTAACCAAGACACGAAGTAAGAGGTTCCGAATCCTTCCTTCCATGCTAAATTAACCTATAGAGTTCTTTCTTTCTCTGCATCTTCAATAGAAATATCGCCATTAGCATCATATCTAAAGGAATCTTCACCGATATAACTAATAGTTACATCATCTTCGCTTTCGCTATTCACAATAGTATGTTCTAAAGTTCCGATAAACTATCCTGCAGAATTATACACCATGCAATAGAAAGTCACAGAACTGTATTGCAAATAAGAACTTACGACAATCTCGGACTTCTTTTCTCCTTCCGGCATAGAGCTGTAACTATCATCTGGATAAGACAAATACCAATCTCCCACCAAAGACTCACTGTCAGCATTATTTCTAATCTGTAGTTTAATATCAGCTCCGTCAGTAACTTGCTCAATAGAATAATCATAACTTGCATTACGATTCCATATAGCGATTTCCGCGGTTAGAGTAATACTATCATTATAAACGACTACTAACTTATACTTCTATTGATATAGAATATTGGTTGCATCAAGAGTAAGAGAACTAGATGTCTATCCGGCAATCTTTCTCCATCCAAAACCTGCGGACTTGCTATATTCATCGCTACCAACAACCACGCTTAAGTCTCTCTCATACCATTGGCAAACACATTTCTTACTATCCATAATGTCTTCGCCATTATAAATTAAGCGTCCAACTAAATTTAAGCTAGATACTTTATCCGTAAAAGCGATACCTTTAGGAGCAGAAATCGTAAGATAATAAGTCGTATCACTTAAATCTTGCATATCAACATATTGAAGAGAAATATCTTTCACAAAAATATTAGCAACAGTTCTATTCTCTTCATCTGTAACTATGCCATTCTTAACAATTTTATCATAGACAAAGTCTTCTTCAAACAGTCTAATAGATTTAAGTCCCATTAAATAGTTCTTCTGTGCCTTAAGGATAATCTACTGTGGAGAGTAGACTGAGAATCCATAAGGATTGCCATTAAAGTTCTAGAGATCTAATCTATACTTTACACTACTATTATCCTTGGTATAAAACTCAACTTCAATACCATAATTACCTTGATTATGGATATTATGAAACTAAGTTAAGAAAGAGGCTTTCAAGCGAATATATTCATAATTGTTAGAGTATTGTTGGAATAGACCGTGATACCCATTCTACTCATATTCTTCGCTATTTTGAAAAATATAAGTAGAACTTCCGATCTCTCCAGCTGGCGTTCCCGCAATTACTCCGTAGCTTTGTGAAGCATCATAAGCTCCATCATACAATGCATCAAAAGTAGGAGATACTTCAAATACAGAATTAGTTAAGTCAGATAACTAAACATCAGATAAAGACTTCGCAGTTACTAAAGAAGTAATCAATTTCTTGTTAGAAAAATTACCCTCTGGCACCTTGACATAAACCACGTCTTTAATAGAATAGCTTTTACTAGTATCCTCGCTAAATGCGGAAAAGATATTGCCGTTATATCTAACTTTGTATTCTCCAGCATCTACATCTACAATAGAATAAACGGTGGCTTGGATAGTTTTGTCATATTTTAACTATCTTAGCTTTTCTTCCGTAATAATATCCATAGCCTGTAATAGCTGTTCAGATATATTATTCATGTTTATCTCCTTTCACTCCTTTAATAAGGAGAGCTAAAAAGCTCTCCTTATTAAGTCTTTCTTCTAGCCCACTGTGCCGCATCATTAGTAAGACTAATAAACGCTTCCTCAATTTCAGTGCGGCTAGTCACGTTCGGGAACTCTACTTTATCAATATGAACAGTTTGCTCAATAGAATCTTGAATTGGTGTAGTAGCGACTGGATTGAGCTTCTGGCCCATAAGAGCCATTGCCGCAATCGTATTACCGTCAAGAGATTTCTCAATAGACTTAAACAAATCTGTGCCGATAGTTCTTACAGCTTGAACTGCTGCAAGAATATTCTCGGTATCACTTTGATTTAACACCAATTCCTTTTGATGAAGGAAAGCAAGTTTCGCATCATCAAATATACCAGTATATCCACCAGTATTTAAGCCGTAATTCTTCTTGAGATTCTCAAGATGTTTACGCCACTCGTCCTCGGTGTCATACTAACCAATAGCCCAACCTTGTGCGGAATCACCCTTATGGTATCCACCGAACTGCTCTTTTTCATTTGTTAAATCCATACCTTCGCCAGTAATCTTATCGCCACGTTGATTAAGCAGTCTGTTAAAGGTATCATCACCATAATCAATCCAACCATTGATTAAGCCTTGTTCAATCATAGCCGCATAGTCTGTATTTTTATCATAGCCCTTAGAAGAGCCACTCATGCCAGATTTAGACCCAGCGTAACTGGCCTGCGCAGATGCTAAGGCTTGCAGCGCTTCGACCGTGTCCCAGATAGATTGCGCTAACTCTAAATAACCATCAGAAGCATTTTGAGCCGCATCAATCATATTCCACAAAGTATCCTTAGCTTCATCGCCGCGCTCTCTTAATTGATCAGTAGCTTCAGAAACCTTATCAGTTTCTTGCGCCAAGTTATCAAGAGTAGTGCCAGTTTCAGAAGCTACATTTTGAACTTTATCCTTATAATTATCAAAATCTCGTTGTGCTTGATCTAATAGTTTGCGGAGTTCGTCCTCAAAATTCGTGGTATTTTGAGTCATGTCGTCAAGATCTTTGGCATAAGTATTATTGAACTTGTCGATAAGATCAGTATTATTGCCCGCAATTTCTTTTAGCTGTTCACTGTTTTTCATCAAAATGTCGGCAATGCTTTCACCAGAATCGGCTACTAATTGCTTCAATTCTTCTGTGGTAATGCCAGTTAAGTCGGTAATAGTATCGCCTGTGATAATTGCATTATCAATTAAGTTCTTATTACCCGCTTCTGTCATATCAGCGATTGCGTTTTGTTTTTCCTCTTCGAGGTACTTAATCTTCTCGCTATAATACTTATAGATTTCTTGAGCCTATGCTGAACGCTCTTCGTCGGTGAGTGTCATATCAGAATAGATATCTTTAATCTTATCTTGGCACTCTTTCCAAGTAGAAACAATCTCGCCAGTTACATCAGTTACCTATTGTTTAGCAATATTATACCAATCATTCTCTGCGTCAAGAAGATTTTGTTGAGCATTAGCAATATCATCTTGGTTAGCAGTATATTGATAGTTCCAGTTACCTTGGCTATCTCTTACTAACTGAATTTGATTCTTAGCATTTTGAGCATCTTCAAGAGCCATCTGAGCCTGTAATACTTGATATTTAGCATTGAGAATATCAAGGTCATACTGAGATAGCTTATTGCCTTCTCTGCGTTGATTAATTTCCTCTTGGAGAGCCTTTAATCTTTCCTTGTGCGCAGAATTGGTAGTGTTGTCGATGTCTTGTTGAAGCTTGTTATACCAAGCAGATACTTGATATGCTTCATTTACTTTATCAAAGTAGCGTTCATTTTGCTCAATATAATGATCGTACTTATCTTGTAGCAAATCAAGACCAACACCATTAGATACCGCTTGACCAAACTCATAGACAGCTTTCTCGATTTGCTGGAGATACATATCTTGTGCTGTTTCCATTGCCTCTTGAGCAGAAGATAGATAAGCTTCTTGAGCTTTATTAAACTCTTCTAGATATGCGTCTCTTGCTTTCTTATAAGCATCGTAACGCAAATCGGTTTCATCTCCACCAAGAGAATCGAGTTTTGCTTGCGCTTCCTCTAATCTCTAAGCAGCCTGTTCGTACCAACCTCTTTGTAGTTTAGCGGATGCTAACTGAGCGTTTAGTTTTTCTTGGCTATTTTTCTGGAGACGATTAAATCCTTCCGCAGTCTTATAAGTTACACCCTGTAGAGTATAAAGCTCTTTAATGGTATCTAGTACAGAAGTATTATGCTCTAACTGATCGGTAAATGCTGCAAATCTCTCAGAAGCGGCATCAACAGCATCTGGAACAATATCCTCAATAGAGTTTGCCCATTCTGCAATAGCTTTCGCAGAATCCACAATATTACCTTGCAGGCTCTGGATTTCATCCATGATAGCTCGTCTATCCGCATCATCTGTAGTGCTTTCATAAAGCTTTTTAAGAGAGTTCCATTCCTCTTGGTAGCTAGGCAGTAATGCCACCTCAGCTTGCGCGCCTCCCGCAGATAATTTAGCACTTTCAAGGCCATGGGTTAATGCATCACCAAACATTTCGGAAATTTCTTTAGATAAGTCTCTGACGGCGTCTTTCATAGACTTTACATCTAGAACAATCTCCATCTTGAACTTGATTTCCTCAAGCTTCTTGTCAGCAATAGAACGAGCATTTTCTTGAATATTATCTGTAGTATCACGAACTACATCGAGAGTGCTTTCATATTGCTCAAGTGCTTTTTGACGCTGCTCAAAGAGTTTCTTCTCTGCATCAAGCTGATTCTTAAGAGCGGTATGCTCTTCTTCGCTTAAAGTCTTACCAGCAACAGCAAGATTATAACGTTCAACTGCAGCATTATAGAGATTAAGGTTCTCTCTTAATAGATCCTCGTAGTTAGTGATTTCACCATCTGCGCCAATTTGTGCATCTGCAAAATATTTCTTAACTAGGGCAGAATCTTGAACTAAATAATTCTGTGCTTCTTTCAGCTTTTGATTATAGAGTTCTTGTTGCTTCTCAAGAGCCTTGATCTCATTCTCGTAACCATCAAGAGCCTCAGTTCCCCAAGCTCTATCCGTAGTGTTACTTAAATCATCAAGCAAATCATCCTGTCTCTAGATTTCTCGGTTAATCTCATGGTAACGGTCTTCAACTTCTTGAAGAGTCTTTAAATCCTCTTTGTCATAAGTTTTGCCTTTACTACCGCTTCCACCTTTTGATCCCTTTCCGCTAGAAATATTGCCAAATAAATTATCCAAATTAGTGGTAGAAGCACCAATTTGAGCAATCATACCCTCAATATCATTAGCAGAGGCACCTGCGGAATCAGCAAGATTTTGATATTTCGCTGCAAGATCTGCCCAAGCTTGTTCACTTACGGTATCGGCTTCATCAAGCATTTTCTAGGTATCTTGCAGGACAGCTGCTTCTTGACTTACGCCAGAAGAGCCAGTATATTTAACACCAAAATTATTGCCACCAGTAACAGCTCCAGCATCGTTATTAGCAACGGCTTGCATATTTGCAATAGCGGTGCGAGCAAACTCAGCAGAAGACTGTGCCGCAGAGCTAAAAGCAGAATCCCAGTTTTGAGCAGTAACTAAGCCATTATCATATGCGGAATCCGCTGTTTTCTCTTGGTTATCTAATTTAACAGTAGTAGATGCTTTACTATTTAATTGCTCTAAATCTGATAGACCACCAGATAGCGTAGCCTATGCCTCAGAAGAAGTCATTGCAGAATCTGTTTCTGCTCCTGCTAGAACTGCCGCGGCAGTTGCCATCTACTGATACACTTGCTGTTTAGCACGTAATAAAGTTGCTTGATTTTCAAGACGAGAAACAGTTGCTTCTCCATCAGCAGCAACCTCTCCACGCGCTGCGGCAATAGCACTTTCAACCATAGTCTGGTTCAAACGAACTGAACCATCACCTATATCTTCCATACCCTGGATAATACCGGGGAATGTGTTATTTAGCTCTCGTATATCGGTTGCGGCAATTACAAAGTTTTCTCCAATTTTAGAAGCTTCATCTTGGATATTTTGCATAGCACTTTTAATGCTATCAAATTCCTATTCAGCTTGTGTATGGATTTCTACATCGACTGCATAGTTAGCATCTAATAGTTCATCCATTGTATTGATAAACTCTTCTGGGTTAGCTTCAATATTTACTTCCCAATCACTCTCTTGCTCGCCTAAGAAATCTTTAAGTTTATCGCTAGCTTCTTTTGCATCATTAGTTAAATCGTCAAGTTTAATTTGCGCTAATCGATCCTGCACATCTTCAAGTGCTTCTGTGAATTTCTATGTTCCCACTTCCCATGTATTAGAAAGTTCGATTGCATCAGCTTGAAGTTCCGGATATTGGCTCTTAAGGGTATCTAGCTAATCAATTAGATTTTGATATTCTTTATTATCGCTAATATTTTCATAAGTAGTATCACCAGACTGAATACTATCAATTAACGATCTAGCACTCTTTTCACCAGAAGTCGCAGCTTGGCTTAAACGCTCATAAAAGCTAGATGGGTCATAAGAATTTAAACTAGCAATAAAACTATTATACCATGCTTCTGCATCTGTGATACCAAGAGTGGCTAAATCTTCTTCATTAAGACCAAGAGCTGCATATAGCTCCTCTTGTGACATCCCAGTAAGTTGAGCAATATCGTCAGGAGATAATTGAGCAAATAAAGAACTTAAATCAATAGACTCAGTTCCTTGTGCCAACTGATTAAGAATTGTAGTAGCAAAATCAGCTTTGCCAAATGCATCGCCAAGAGAGTTTGCTCCATCCACTAACTTTTGTAGACTTGCTTCATAAGCATCTTGATCAAAGTTATCTAATCCTTCTCCTAGTGAATCAATTAACTCCTATTGAGCATAGGTTTGCGCAATCATCTTACGCATATAATCGTCACTTAATGCTTCATCAAAAAGATTTTCACCACTAGAAGTTTGAAGTTGGCCCTTATTCCATCCGCCTTTATAATTTAACTGATCAACATCGGTACGGCCTAAAACCATACTAGCATATAGTCTAGCTAGTTCTTCGTCTCCGTTGACAGATTGACCGATATAACTACCTAATGCGCTATTGGAAGAATAATTAGTTTTTGCGACAGTTACATTAGAAATCGCCTAATCTCTTTCTTCTAATGCCTATGCCTCTCGTGCAGCGTAGACATCGAGCAGACTATTATAGATACTTTCACTATCTCCTGCAATATCCTTCAACGTATCACTACGATTTTCTTCAATATTATTCTTGAGAATTTCTTTTGCATAGTAGTCATTCGCATCACTAGCATCTTTAGTAGAGGTAATAAGAGTTTCTAACTCTGTTCTAAAATCTTCAAGCTTTGTTGTGCTTAATTCTAATCCAGGCAAAACTCGCTTAAGTTCAGTCTCAAATTCATCTAGAGAAAGAGGCTCTTGAGTATCAAGGATACTCATTGCAGCATCTAGTTCGCTATCACTTAGCGTTCTAAAATCTCCAATTAAACTTCGCTTAGCATTTGTGCGTTCGCTATTAATATTCGCATTACCAGCATAAATTTGACCAGTATAAAGGGAGCTTTCGGCCTGTCTTTCGCGTGCGTCGGCTTGTGACTGTAATTCTTCGAGCACGCCATCCGCGAATTGAATAATACCCTTATCATCATAATACCACTTAGAACGATCAAATAAACCCTGAGATTCGATTAACTCTTTAGCTTTATCATTTGCGGTTTTAATAGCATCTGCATACTCTTTAGTACCTTCAGTTAAATCATCAATGCTCTGTACCGCAGAATCCCAATCATTGATGGTATTTTTAAGTTCTGTAGCAGCATTTTTTGCATCATCATATGCTTTGTTTAATACTTCAACTCCCGCAGCAGCCTCTTTAGCAGCATCCGCATCAGCATTATAAGCTTTTACTAAAGCATAAATAGCAACACCGAGAGCGGCAACAAGAGCAATATACGGGGCTAAAGCAATTAATCCAGCTACAATTTCTGCATTCGCTATCGCGGTTGCAGTTGCTACTTCGCCTTCAGCCTTAGCAAGAATTTTATCCGCTGCAGCCTTAGCAAGAGATGCAGTGATACCAAGTCCTTTAACAGTAACTTCCTTAGCTTCGCTAATAGTTACGAGCTAAGTCGCGCCTGTCATTGCTTTCGTCAAAGTAATGACAGTAGGTAATAGCATTCCTAAACTTGTGAAGATGGTAATTAAACGCTCTCCCGCGGTCATATCAGAGTCTTGGAAAACATTTCCAATACTCTTAAATGCTTGCATAGCCATAGCTAATTGAGAGAGATAAGTACCTGCGGAAACTATTCTATCAGCCCAATCTTTTGTTGCATAAGCGTTTGTTTCTAGGCTATTTGTTACTTCCTTATTTGCCGCTTCATACTCTTTGGTGACATAAGCCATAGCTTCTGTAGCACTTTTACCTTCTTTAAGAGCGGCTGTAAATCTAACGACAAGATTAACCTAACGTTCTGGTAAGAAATTAGTTAAAGTATCTTTCAAGATAGTTGACTGAGCATTTAGATCATCTAATTGTCTGTCAACGTCTGTAAAATAATCTAAAATCTCTTGCTCCGAAGCGCCTGGTTTGATTCCGCCCATCTCATAAGCAACTTTTTTTAATTCAGCGCTTAGCTCATCGCTATCATTGCTTAAAGATTTAATTCTATTAGAGATGGCACGTAAATCCACTTGCTTTTTAGATACAGATTCTAATCTGGTAATTATTCTAGCAATAGCTTCATCAGCAGAACGACTCTTAGAAATAAGGTCCTGAACTCCAGTAACTGCATTTTTTACTACATCGCTGCTAGCGCTGCCTTTTCTTCCGCCTAAATATCTGTTAATATCACTTTTACTATCAACAGAGATATTATCCTTAATATCTTGCTTATACTGCGCCGCCAATTCTTCATTTAATGTGATCTAGCGGGCATACTCTTTAGACTGTTCTTGCAAAGACTGTAAATGATTAAGGTCTGCCTAAAGAACACTTTTCTGACGCTCATTTAATTCATCAATTTTAGAATTGACCAATCCACGTAATTCAACCTACTTTTGTGTGATATCTAGAGCTTCTCTCGCTGGACCCTCGACGCCCATTTTTTCAATAGAAATACTTTGAGCAAGAGTAGCGGCCTATTGCTAAAGAGCTCTTGCTCGCTCCTGTTCTTGATTAGTTAAGAAACCAATCTAAACGGCACTTTCTCGTAAACTTTCAGCAATCTTATTTCCATAAACTTTGTTAATTAATAGTACAGATGCGGCCAGTACACCATTCATACCGCCCATAGCATCAATAACATCGGCTGTACCACTTAATAGAGGAGTGATTAAATCATCAACCTTAATATAAAAATCAGGGTTAATTAAACTATTATAAATATCCTCTGCGGCAGTCTTGGTTCTATCTCTAGCAGCTTCCCAAGATTCTGCATAAATCTCAGCCTGTTGCTCTAAAGCGCCATCTGCATTTTGTGCCATAGCTAGATTTTTTTTGAAGAAATCCCAGTTATCCATCAAGGCAATCAGCTGGGTCCATTGACGCACACCTGCTACTGTTTCAGCTAATGCAATCTTTTGATCTTGAGCAAGAGTATTCCATTTGCTACCAAGATTGTCAAGAATTTCATCCATACCTTTAAGCTCTCCATCAGTATCCTTAATTTGAACACCAACAGTCGCTAGAGCCTAAGAATATTTATTTAAAGTAGTTCCATCATCAAGAGTCTCACCTTGTGTCAGACCTTGAATACGTGAAAATAAAGTTCTAAATGCAGTACCAACAACGCTAGCACTTTCACGTGTTTGTGCAGTAACAGTAGCAAGAGCAGATGCTGCATATTCATAGCTTAATCCTACTGTATTAGCTACAGCGGCAAACTTCTCAATACCCTCAGAGATTTCATCAGAACTAGATGCAGTAGCAGCGCCTAATTTAACCATGACATCTGCATAATGATCAAGACTCTAACTTCCATCATAAAAGTTATTCCAAATTGCAGTTAATTGCTGAGATGCGGTTTCCGCGGTTGTGCCAGCTACATTAGCCATCTTAATCGTGGTTTCTGTACGATCAAGCACCTCTTGATCCGTTAAACCTTGCTGATAGTAAATCAGAGAAGCATCAGTATAATTAGTAGTAGTTGTACTTAATGCTTTAGCTGCTTTATTTGCCTATTCAGCAAAACGAGCCATATCTTCTGCCGATTTTTCGCTTACAATACGAATTTCATTAAGTGACCTATCTAAATTTTTAGAATATCCATAGGCCTGCTCTAAAGAACCAACAAATCCATGTAGCACGCTAGATGTTAACTACCAACGCATTGTGTTCTTCATAGTTACCCATAATTCGTTCATCAGGGTATTGGTTCTACGTAATGGTAATTCAGCCTAAGTAATAGATGAAGCTACTTTCAAAAACGCCTCTGTACCAGCTGGACCGAGCTAGACCATCTGATTATAATATGACCTTAAACTTTGTCCACTATCTTCTAATTTTTTATTAAAAACAGATAAATCTAATTTACCAGTGTTAGTATTTACTGCTGACTATAGATTCTTAGCTAAATCTAAAGCAGCAGTAGAAGCTTTCTATAAAGTAGGGACAACTTGAGATTTAGTTCCTAATGTCTATAGACTAGTGACAACCTCTTGCAAAGATGCTTCAAATTTACTAGTATCCGCATTAACGCCAATCGTATAATTTAGACGCTTTGCCATAGTCCTTTTCCTCCTTTAACACCTATATAAACAAAATAAAGGCTCTTGAGAATTAGTATCCTCAAGAGCCTTTTAATTCTCTACTTAATCTGAGAATTTAATTAGATTACTTAATCTTTTCCAACCACATCTTTGATTACGGCCAGAGTCTCTAGATTCTCACCATTCTTAATCTTGTCTAAAATTTCAGTAATCTGTGAATCTAATCCACCTGCATTTGCTGTCATAGCCTGAATAATGCCAGCTGCAGAAGAATTATATCTAGCAATATCGCTAACTGTATCATTTACGAGTTCTTTCATAAACTCGATTTCATCCTCTGGAATAGTAGAAATAATCTGGTCAATCACGCCATTCTCTTCCAAAAGGTCGTAAGTCTTAGAAACTTCTGTCATTTGTTTCTCTGTAAAGGTAATATTTGCATACCACTTACATACAGCAATAGAGAAATAAACCTCAATTCTTACCGGACTAAAACAGCCTGTCATGTCATCAAGAGCATGATTAACAATAAACTGAATAAATTCCGCTTTTTCATCAACAGGAAGATAATTGCGGATTTCAAGCGTAATATCGTCAGTAAGCGGGCAATTGGTGGTAATTTTCTTAGCCTTTAGCCCCAGCTTAGTAAAAGTCATTTTCATAGGTATTAACTCCTTTAACTCATTTATATTTTAATTATACTAGATAATTAATCTTTTGTCAAGTTTATTAAAATAAAGATTTTAATATATTTGAATTTAAACTAGCAGAAATAGTCAATGTATTAATTACATCTCTAACCATCTGGCTACGTACATTAGCGGCTTCAATATCTGGTGCCCATTCTGGTTTACCGTCTGCTGCAACAAAGCTATTATCCACCTTAGAGTCAGAAGTAGAAAAACCTCGAATCTCGGTCGATAGCCCTTTTAATGTATTGGCACAAATTCTATTAACAATACTTACAATAGAATAAACTTTGCCATTATACATTAAAAATTGCGCTCTGTCTAAACTGCCGATAGGAGAGCCTCCCGATACCAGCTATTCTCCAGAACCACTAATCCATTCATTAAAGAAGGACGCTGCAATAGTAGACCGAATAGCATTATAAGCTTGATAGAATCCACCTTTACGTCCTCCGCCACTTAATCTATGAGCAATAACATTGTATGCATATTGCTATCTATCTGGTGGTTCATTCTCTAAGAAGGTTCTTAGTGGAGTTCTACTAACAATATGGATATTTTTAGATTTAGCAGATTGCCATTTAATTAAAGCATTAGTAGCAATCTCAATGGTAGCTGTAGTACCATTCTATAGAGTAACCCCAAGATTAAATAATCCATTAGAGATAATATCTACTTTAGCTGTACGACCGGATTGAGCACCAACCGCAGTTCCAGATTGCTTAGTAGTAGGAATAGTACCTTTATCCCAAGTTAATTTACCACCAGATGATGCAATCAAAGAATCAAATGCCTAATCTGCATTATTTGAAATTTCGAATAGTACATTTTTCATCATTCGCTCTGCTAAAGGTTCACCAATAGCTCTAGAGAAGATATTAGCAATAGTAGAGGCAAAACTTTGAGTAGAAACAGAGCCATTGATAGATAGATTTTTAGCCGCAGTACTCAAATATCCTATAACTTGTGAAGCAATTCCAATCGTATTTAATGATACTAAAGATACCACATCATTATAAGCAGCCTTACCCTCAAATACTTTCTGTAAAGCTGCGAATGCTCTCAATTCACTCTTGTTTGGTGTAGCGTTTACAAGATCTAATGCTTGTTTAATGTAGTCAAAAAACTTAGAAGCATCGTCTACCGGACCATTAAGTAGCATAGAATTATACTGATTAGATATATTCGTAACAGCATCTTCATACGATCCGCCGTCTATAACGCTACTATATTTCTCCATGAGTAGGTTGTTCATAGCTGCCGCAATACTATCAAGAGTTTCCTCCATAAGAGGACCTTCGCTTAAAGCTTTAATAATCTATACACTAGATCTCGCAATCGTGGTATCTTGATCCATCTGCGCTATTAAAGCTTGAGCCTGCACAGCAGATGCAGCTACACTGGCTTTCATATCATCAAGAATAAGTTGAGTTTTATACTTATACCAAGCCGCGGCGGGCGCAGCTAAGTGCTATGCTGACTATTGTTTATAGTGGATATAAAAGTGATCGACGTATGCATCAACATCGATCGGCATACTCATGTCACCAAGATTATGTTTCTTTTGATGCATGGATGCGGATTTTGGTATTCTAGCCATATCTCCTTTACCTCCAGATAAAAAGAAAAAGGGAGGACATTAAGTCCTCCCTTAAACTCAGATTAAGTCCTCGTCTTCATCCTCTACAAAGCTCAGTCGCTTAGCAGCAGATTGGGTTCGGACCGGTTCTGTATTTTTTAACTCCGCGTCATGTCCCTCCGGAGTGTTTATTCCCCCACTGCTGTGCAGGGCTTTCTGCTCTCCTCAGATGCAGCGACGTCGTCCATAACAACCTGGATAGCAGCAAGAACTTTCTTGGTAAGATCGAACTTGGTATAGCCAGGGAATGCGTCAACCACAAAGCTGAAAGTAGAAGGATCACCGCTAGATGCCATAGAGAAGGTGAAGTTAGACTGAACCTTACCATTAGGAATTACAAATTCCGCAGGCATATCAAGACCAGTATTCTCATCACGGAACAGAGTAGAAGCCTCAATATAGAAGTTCTGACCCTTAATCTCTGGGGTGATTTCGATTAGCATTGTGTTAGAAACCTTTTTGATGTAGTAGTCAACAAGAACAACCTTGCCAACTTCAAGATCCTTATGTCCAGCTGCGCCATCAGCATAGCAGGTAATAGTGGTCTTACCATCGCCATAAACAACAGCGGCAGGAACGCAAGGTTCAACATCAACGGTGCCAGAATCGCTTAACACCATGCAGAAGATATCAGCATTAGCATGCTTATAATCAGCTGCGGCACCAGTACCAGGAGTACCAGTAGCAACCCCATTCCAGCAAGCGATTTCTGGAATTACGATAGTGTTCTTAGTGTCTACCTGAACCTGAGAAGTCATGTGAACATAAACAGGCTTGTTTTCAGTAGCTTTTGCTAGACCAGCACCAGAAAGAATAGCCAAGCTCTCTGGACTAATAAGAGCATCTTCCATATTGAAGGTAAGAGTACGCTCGCCTTCCCATGCGATCAAACGAGTGTTACCACGTCCACCAGTTGCATAGACTGTGGTAGAAGCGCCCTCAAGGCTAGAAGTCTTTAGAGAGTCGAAATAAATGACAGGCTCATTCTTATAGAAAGTGCGGCCGCCGAGAGTCATCTTAGACTTAGCACGGAATGCTACGTCGCAAATTTCGCGTACGCCAAATCTCATAGTATATTTCCTCCTTATTTATTGGGATGTAATTCTTTCATCCAAGATTCAACTTGTTTATCGGGCTTCCCGCCCGCAAGTCTAACTTTAAGGTCGGTATCCCATTCAACATAACCCGTATATCTCTCCATTAAATCAAATAATTGAAACATATTTAATGCTCCACATTCACTTAATGAAATAACTTTGGCTACTGTTAAAATAGAAATATAACGAGTTAGAACGCTTTCATTACTTGCTCCTTTCTATTCAGCAACCTTGCGGCGATTCCGCATGATTTTATCCGCGATTTCTTTAGCTCGATCATTGGCAGGATTATAAATAACATTCTCGCCCTAAAACAAACTATTTACGCATAAAACCTAGCGTATTACACTCTAGAAAATAGTAAAGTTACTATCATCTATCATTACTGTTTTAGCGGTCTCACCAACGATAGTAAGAATAATGCTATTCTTAGTAATCATTGCTGTATACTCAGGAAAAAGTAACTTAAGCAAAGTAATCAAAGCAATCTTTTTTTCTTTATCCTACGATTGCTCTAATACTTTCATCAATACTTGAAAATTAGTCAAAGACGCTAAAAGAGTTTCGTCCTATACTAATGACTCTTTCTCTAAACAGATATATTGAACAGCCATAAAAAACTGCTACTCACCCATGTAAGCTATATCTTTAATGGTCGGGACATGGACAGTTAATTGTAATTCAGGAATAGGAATATCAATCCCGGCCATTAAAGCTAGTCTATAGTCAGCCATTTACAGGATTTTTCTAGTCCTCATGACCTCTAACAGCTAGATAGGTCAGAGACACTCCCGCAAATTCTTCGTTATATACATAGGGGGTAGCAGATACAAACTCAAGTTCACCGATGCCGGTTAAGTGAGTTTTATCAAGCATGGCATCTATCTCTCCCGCGACCCTATAAGGGCGTAGCTCAAAGTCTCCTAAATCCCAGTTGTCATAGTGACAAATAATATCAATACCAAATGTATTATCTCGATATTCTGGATTCGAAGCGTTTCTAATGACAGTGCCATAAGTCAATCTAATATAGGTTTTTTCTTTACTATCAATCTTAATCTTTGGGACAGATGAAATCTGGTGACTAGTAAATAGTTCCTTAATCTGTTCTCCGTTTGGTAAAGGTTGAGATTGCCAGTCTCTTGTTTCATAAACTAATAATCTCAAGAGATTAGGATTTGATAGAATACGGTCGATAATAATTGCCGCGTCTTTAGGCATACCCAATAAACTAGACTTGGGGTACTCATATGAATTATGTTTCATGTGCGATCACCTCAATACAATGATTCAACTACAACGACCTTTTCTCTTACATCATTACCCTTTGTCCATTGTAATGTGAATTGACCACTTGTAGTTTTATTCCAAATCACTGTAGCTGTCTAATTTCCAGTTACCTGTAAACAGGCAGGTACATTTTCAAGTATCTTCCATTCTCCGTCCGCAATATCGACGGAGTAAGTAGCCGCAATTTTCGGCTTTATAAAAGTCTCACCGATAATCTTACTATCAGGAGTAGGATTAGTAGGCTCAAAAACCAAACCATCCTTCATCTCTTTTTCAAGATCATCAGTGGTATCATTCCAGTAATTCTCTTCCGCATTGACTTCGATAATATTTTTCATACTAATCGAATCTGGAGCTTCAACTCTCCAGCACTTTCCTGCAAAGATAAATTCTGAATATCTATCAAAAGCATGAAGTGTCTTTTCATTACGCGGCATAAGAATATTCAAACTTAGATTAGGAGTATCAATTCTCTATTGATTTTTTTGAATAGAGTTGATTTGTGTCTCTACTGGGCCTCGAATGGCTGCATAAGTAGAACACCAATTACCATCCTAATCCTTAAAACGAATCTTATATCTACAGCGTCTTATTTCTCCTCTAAAGTAGGCATCCTCAGTAATCTCTTGAGTATAGATTAACCAGTATGTATTTGTTTTCTTCCATTCAAATACATCACCAGGTTCATAACCATGCTCGTAATCAATAGAAACGATCTTGTCGTCGTAATCCTGCTTTATCTTATCTGGATTGATAAGAGCGCGAATCTCTCCATAAACCCCCATGTCCGCATCTATACCAGAGGGGTCAATCTCAAGCACTTCTGTGTTTCTCTAAACCATCTCAATCGAAGCGGCTTGATAAGAATATAACAAAGCTCTATGTAAAGTGCGTTGTTTATCCTTAATCATGCGGTCTTCCTGATGAATACCGCCTTGCCACTCGAATCTCTTCCGCATTAATTCTAAATTAATCATTGCGAATCACCTGAGTTAATAAGTCGATACATCTAAATACAGTCTTTCTATAAATCATAAAATCATTACAAGCATCTGAGGTTAAGCCCTCTAACTTTGATAATAAAATTAACCCTTCTACTTTATCCTTGTAAATATGCACCAAACCAGAAATTTCTTCTAGCATAGTTTTTAGATGTGTCTCCCAATCTTCTCCATTTTCACGCATAGGAATTAACTTCCATAGTTGATTGATAAGTCTCTTCATATCTTGGTCGATAGTACTCATTGGAAAGTTAATATTATACTTATCCATCGAAGGTACTCGTTTCTCTAAGAGTAGACCAATTAGACTTAATAGAGCCGTTATTATCAATCATCTTTCTGCGTTTATAGAGGCGTTGCATATGATGCGCCTAACGCTCAGCCTCTTTTTTAAGTTCCATTAATTTAGCGAGATGGTTTGCTTGAGAGGTCATTTTGAAATCGCTACCAGAGTATTTCATTCTCGTCTGTTCAACAGACGCCACTTGACGCTGAAGCCAAGTATTATACATTAGTAGCGCAAGAATGTTAATTTCTTCGGAAGTTAAATGGCAATTAAAAGTCTCACCATTCACGTCATAATCATAGAGTGGAAAACGCGGAAATTCAAATCCTGGGATGGCATCAAGTAAGATATTTAGCAAATCTTTCTTGGTGTCTTCCTCAGTCCACTCCATATACATATCATCGGTAATCTTACCGAAGAAACGATTGTATATATCTTCAAAGGGTGTAGGATCCCCTTGAATTGGATACTTTTCATCCATGGGGATTACCTCCCTTATTCTTTAGCCTCCACGGGCTTTTTAATTGTAGTGGTAGAAGAACGGCGTCCGGTTGCCGCAGGAGTGCTAATAACCTTTTCGGCCTTCTTCTCGTTCTCGTCAGGTTTCATATTTTCGATAGCTTTGCTCACATCAAAACCAAGCTGAGCTTTAATAGCCTCTCTCTTATCGTAGTCATTTAATGGTTTGCTAACAGCGTACTGTTTGATAAGATCTTTTGTGCCATTAGGAGCAAAATCAAGAGCATCCTTAAATTCATCAATAGAACAAGATTCCATCCAGCTGGGAATCTGTTCCTCAGTCAGATAATACTCTGGTTCTACATCCTTATTAAGTAAATGACGAAGAATTTCATCATCATTAATAAAGAGATAATTATAGATAAGCTCTTTTCCGCCGCCCATCATAGACAGAGAATCTAACTCATCAACCTTGATATGCTTAGTTTCATGAGGAGCGAACTCTCTGCGGACGCCCAATTCGGGGATATTATAAATAACAAAGCCTGCGCTCTTGTTAGTGACATTACACTGGTCTTTCATAATTAAAAACTCCTTTTTCTCAAATAATGAATTAAAGGGGATAGGGATATATCCCTATCCCCTCGAATAGTTTATTGAATTACGTCAAGCTTGCCCTGAAGCTGAGTATCAACGTAAGAGAAGATGTTGTTAGTCATCATAACGCCAACGCCAACCTTGCGGTAGACCTGGATGTCACGAGACCAGTCATCATTGTCATTACGCTCACGAACGTGAGTAGTACCCTCGAAAGCAACCTTAACAGGCTTCTCGCCAGCGCCAGAAGGAATAACCCAAGCATAGCCAGGATCGATTACCTTATGGCTGTTGGTTTCATCCTCAAGAGTCTGAGGAAGAATTACAACACGAACACCCTTATAGTTAGCAAGATAACCGGTGTTCCAACGCTCGTTACGAATCTCGTCAGAGATCCAGCCCTCAGCAGGAACAATCTTTACTGCGAACTCACGAGTGCAGTAAATAGTAGGAGTGCCATAAGCACTTGCGGTAGTAACAAGACGGTCAAGACCAGTCTCATCGAAACCAGCAGCGCTTACACGGTTAGCAGCGGGAAGCTGATCAATTGCGCCCATAAGAGCCTGAGCGATCTCACGATAAATGAGTTCGTCCATGCCATCCATAATGATCTGAGTGAGTTCAGCGAAGTTCACACGACCGTCAAGGAACTCTTCGAAGCCAATCTGAGCGGCTCCGCCGATAGCACTGGTACCAACTTCGAAGCTCTCAGAACCGAGCTTGAAGGTCTCGTATACGCCGGCAAGACCGACACGAGTGATGAACTGCTTAGCGCGAGTCTTACCAGTTCTACGCTTAAAGACGGGGCGATCACCCTGAGCGAATGTCTGAATCTCAGCAAACTGACCATAAGCGTTGATCAGACGATTAGGAACGATATCGTCCATAGTCTGCTCCATGAGAGAGAATACAAAACGCTTATTCTGCTCATAAAGCTCTTCAGTACCAACGAGAGCGTTGAGTTCACTACGAAGAGTCTCGTTCATAGCGCTGTAAGAGAGATTCTCGTTATTATAAGAGAAGTTAGTAGAAGGAGTAGCGTTAGCTACATTCTTCATTAACTGTAGTAAATTAGCCTTATCCATTATTTTAACCCTCCTTTATCAACCAATGCGCTGAACTTTAACGCCAGGCTGTAAGTCAGGCATGGTGTAAACCTTTACAACCACGAACTTAGGATCTTCGTCTCCGCCTGTTGCGGTTTTACCTTCATCCTTAGTCAGATAACCATCAGTATCAATTTTGAGCTGATCGCCAACACTTAGAGAGCCAGCTTCAGCCTTAATTGTATTAGTAGTCCAAATGTCGCCGTTAGGGACAGCGATAACACGAGGAACCATCTTAGTGCCATCTGGCATTAGCTGAGGATAGTTAAAAGTCTCAACTTCCTTCTTGAAAGCAGCGTTGCTACCCTCGCGGACAGCCTCACCAGTATAATCAAGAACGGTCTTAAGATCGGACTTAGTCTGACCGATTGGGCTATAGACACGAGCATTGTAGCGATCCTTAATCATAGCGAAATCAGCATCAGTCTCGCGATCCTCATAAATCTTTACTTCATTGAAAACCATGCGCCATGGACCTGCACCATCAAAGTCACAGACACCCTTGGCATAATCGTATTTTACGAACTGGCCATTCTCAAGTAGCTCGATGCTTGCCGCTGCGGGAAGCTGAGCGTACACCTGGCCATTGCGCTTAGCGGACATATGGTTAGGTTCAACCTGGCCATATCCGTAAGTTACAAAAGTAGCGTTACCTAAACGCTTTGCACTCTTAGCCATATTATTTAATCCTCCTTATAGCTTTTTCGCGGTTTCGCGAACTGCCTTAATCCACTCTGGGACATTATCATCAGCGGGATTTTCAAGATTAAACAATCCCTTGGGCTGGTTATCGTCCTGTTCATTGTTGTTATTAAGGTTAAAGTTGACCTTGTTGCGAACGCAGATAATAGACAGCTTCGCTTCAATGTCATCCAAAGAATAAGTATCAATATGCTCAACAACATCCTTCTTGTCGTCGTCGCTCAGCATATAGAAACCATCAATCATGCTCTGCTTTTCCTTGCGGTCCGCAGTCAGCTTGAACTCTCTGAGAGAAGTTACCTCTGTCTCAAGGTCGCTCTTCTCCTGCTTAAGAGTCTCAAATTCGCCCTGAAGAGTCTCATACTTACCAAGTAACTCAGTATATTCAGTTACTTCATCAAGATTGTACTTCTTCTTAGGCTCTTCCTTGTTATTATCGGCAGGCTTGTTGTCGCCGTCCTTTGGCTTATTATCTTCTGGAGCAGAATTGCCTTTTGGATTCTTCTTGTTCTCGTCCTCAGGCTGCTTCTTTGCTTCGAAGTTAGGATCCTCGGGGTTGCCGAGAGTCTTTTTATTCTCGTCCATAGTCTCGTGAGAGCCTCCTTTATTCAAAGTTTTCTGTAATTCAGTTAGCATAGAGAACATCGTAGTTCTAAGTTCTTCCATGTTCTCTAGGGAGAATTCAGTCTTGAATTGTGCGCCCTCAAAACATGGCTCAACTGATTCTCCGAGAATACAAAGTTTTTCAATCAATGCTTCATTGTAAATGAAAAATCTACTACCCGAATTATTATCTTTTGCCCAAAAACCTTTTTGAGTTTCTTTGTTCAGTTCCATAGACTGATTGTTGCCATGCTCGAATAGTCGCTGAGATTCAGGGTAAGCGCTCGTCCAGATGTAACATTCAGTTACAAGATACTCACGCTCAACGCCTTCGTCATCAAACTTCTGGAACCAAACTTTCGCGTCCGTGGGGACGAAACCGTATGGTTTAGTGGTGTCAAGAACCTCGATATTTCCGCCACCCCGCAGAGAAATCTCTTTGTTGTGTCCTTCAAAATCGTTTGTTGCTTGATTAAAATAGCCAACAACAGGAGAACCTGGCAGTTTTCTGCCCATCTCTGTTGCAACTTTCTTAGTGATAACAGTTCCGTTTCTGTTGGGATTTTGTCCTACATAGCAGACCTTCACCTAACACTTGCTAATTAAAGGAGATATTTCAGTCGCATTGATGAATTCCAATGTGTTAGCAATAGGAATACTAATATGCAAGTTCTATCCCTCCTTATGACATGCTTTCGCGGTTAGCAATCGTCTTATCGCTCTTTTCCTCGTCGGATTTTTCCGGACGACCAGACTATTTCTGTTCCGTTACTTTTGTTGTGCTTGAACTTGTCTACTTATTCTAAGAGTTATTCTAATCATTCTAATCTTTTTTGACCACGCTTCCACTCATTGTGCTACTCATCATGGGCGGAATCATAATCTCAGATAGATGTAGAATCTCATTTTCAAATGTTAAAGTAGCCAAAATACTAGATTGAGAATGACCAAGAGCAATTTGCGGCAACATCTTAGGATAGCCCATTTGCGCGTGTTCTTTATACAACTTAGCCAATTCCTTGTAATTAAATTGCGTCGTCTCTAACATTGATACCCTAAACTCGTAGTGACCTTTACGATTAAATTTTTCTACTATCTTATTCAGCAAATTAGCAAACTGTAAAGGTAGTTCTCTAATACTGGCTTCATCTGTTAAGATAGCATTAGTCACAGCTAAGTTACCATCCGCGTTGAATAAGTTACGAGAAATACCAGCATTATTAAACACAGTACGTTCAACTTTTTCAAGGTCATCTGTCGTAGTATTAGAATTACTATCCTTGGTATCAATCTTCTCAATATCAGCAAAAGTAGTAAGCACATCCACGCCGATCGCGCGCTTAAGCATCGCGACCGCATTATTATGGATATCTCTTGCTTCATCTACATCGAAGATTAAGTCACCATTCTTATCAAGTGGTAACTTCTGAATAATAATTTTTAATAGCTATTGCATTGTCTTCTATCTATCTAACTCTTGAGCTTGATCAAGATCGATAATGGAAGGAATAACTCCAACAAGAGGTGGAAAACAACTATCGTTTAATCCCAGCTTTACCGAAACTGCGGGATCGAGGGGATACCAGCAACTTAAATCTCCTGGATAATCCCCCTTAAGCTTGCCTTGTTTATATAAGACATAGCCTTGCTAAACATCCTTGGGGAATGTTTTTAGAATTGCCATTCTCTATTGAATATTAGAAAAATAGGCATCAAAGAACTAAAGGTTTAGTTCTACGATTGGATCAACTCCAGAATAATAGCGATTACGACAATATGAAGCGGGAAGTTTTTGGATACCAAATCTATCTCCAAAATCTACAAAGATGCCATAGTAGACACCATCTTTCATAATATCGAGAGCAATATTTCCGCATAGTCGCTTAACGTCAGATCTATCGAGGTACAATAGTACCTTTGAAAAGTCACCAAGAATCTTATTTTCTTTTTCTTTAGATACATCTGTAAAGTAAGGAGTTACATACCAGTCATATCTATAAAGAGTAGCTAAGTATTTACACAATCTATAGTAAATACCGCTAGACTCAAAGAAATATTCAGAAATCTCTCTTAGCGTCTTGTAATCATGTCGGTAAATAGCATTGAGAACAAAGCTCTTATCGCCGTAGTTTGGGTTGACCTTCTTGTAAGTGCCAAGATTTACGAGTGCATTATCCACGGTACGAATACCCACCCGCATTTTAGCATAATCACGTGGAGCCATATCTTCTTCGCCCATTAGATTAAAGCCTTTATCTCGTATATCTTGTTGTCTGCGCTTAAGCAAGGTTTGTCACCTCCTTAATACCCGGCCTTCTGCATTATATAGTCATACGTTAATATATTTTCATCCGTATATGGAATCTCTATTAAAGTAAGACCTTTCAATGCGCAGAATCTCCTCTTTTGATTATCATTATATTTCTATTGATACAATCCTCTATTGCCGCCAAATTTACTGACTGCTTGATAATGCTATTTTCCTTGATACTCAATCAAGAAATCTAGATTGCCATCGTCATCAAAAACGGCAAAGTCAAAACGTAGAGGACGTCCACTAGGGGCTTTCAATCCCGCGAATTCATACTCTTCTTTAAAGTTAATATCATTCGCTTCTAGGATCTCATGTATCTTAATTTCTCCTCTTGATGCTCGCATAGATTAAATCACATCCTCTATCTATTATTAAAAAATCTAATAGGGCTATTATTTAACTATGCCCACTTAACTAATAAACATAAAATCAGCGAAGCGACCTTTCTCTCTCTTGCGCTTACTATCTTCTTCTTGCTTAATATAATATAGACCGTATTCAAAAGCTGAGAATTTATCCTTTGTAATAGATTTATTAGCTTGCTTCAAGATAATATTAACGCCTTCATTTTCCTCGCGCAAATTCAACATTTCATCTCGCAGAATAGAAGTATAAGTGAAAGGTTGTAAATATGCCGCTCTTTCTTCTGGTTTCATTGCTTGACCTTTTTTAGTTCCCAGCAACTTATTCTTCGCGATTCTTTCATCAATTAAGAATTTTACCTTGCCAGCCCGCATTTGCGTCTATGCATTACTGTGAGCTTCGGTGTTAATTGGCGCATTAGCTTTAATCTCATAAATAACATCATATTCTGTTCTATCAGTTCTATACTTCTTATACTCTCCATCATCATCATTCTATACGCCAAAATCAGGGAAGAAATCATCTGTCTCAGGGTCAACTTGAGACTTGACCATATAGTCCATTAGACCAGCGCCCAAACCATTACCGTCGATAACAACGGTCTTAGCCTTGAACTAATAATATAACTTTTTAATTTTAATTGCCTAATCTTCGAAATGCTCGTCGTCCATTGTAAACATATTAACCAATGATTTAATTGCAGGTCCCTAAGACTGTGGTGTAACTTTGAAAACGCAAATTACACTTTGACATTTTTTACGTCCAACGTCCACAGACAAGACATAATAAGCTCTATCAGAAGAACGACCAGAAGCTTCATATTCTGGTTGTTGTAATTTACGATTACGGTCAAATACTTCTCCATTGAAGAACGCATCCTCAACTGTACCGCTCCAACGAGATTCATACTCTCGATCAAAAGAAGCCTCATTGAAGGTGCCATCCTATTTTAGCTCTTGAACAAAGTTTTTACTTTGTAGACCAACTAATACAGGAATACGCCAAGTACCGCCCATAACAATCGCTTTCTCTGGATCAAGAACCATACGAATCAAGAGCTGAATCAACTTATTGTACGGGAAAGTATTCTTCCAGCCCGCGGTGGTGACATAGATTTGACTCTTATTTAAGGTTTCTGCTTCTTGAACACTACCATCCATACACTCACGGTCAATGTTCATTAGAGGAATAAGAACTTCGTTCAAAATGGTGCCATCGACACCAACACATTCCTCAATTAGGCCTCCGTGACGACGCTTACCACGAGAACTCTCTCTTGCGGCAACGTTATCAAAGTAAGAGCCATTCTTAAAGATATATTTACAATAGTCTTTACCTTCTTGAGTCTTACCTCTTCGCCAGTCAATCTCTCTTTCAAACGCAGGAATCTTCTAACAAATTTCCTAAACCTTTTCTTTAGCAATGCCAGCAGCTTGTTCCTTACCACCAGAAGTAACGAACAATTTACTTCTCGGATACAAAATACATCTACACATTAGTACCATGATAGATAAGAAAGACTTAGAATAAGCACGCGGGAATACCATGTATACATATTTATAACGCATAGCCGCGCGCAAGAATACTCTTTGATAGAAGAAGAAATTCAATTCCTTCTTACGAGTAAGATCTCCGCCAGTCTAGAGGAAATCTACGAAAATATCAGGATATTCTCTCCAAAAAGCAATGTATTGGCGCGCCGCCGGAATGATTGCCCGCACGCGCTCTTCAGATAGACCAATTTTCTTATTTTTATTGGAGAGGTTTAATAAATCAGCTAATGCCATTTATTTCACCTCCCGTAGATATTCTTTATCCTTCTAAGCTTCCTATTGTTTCATTTCTTCAAACTCTTCATAATCAGCATCAGTTAATACTTTATCTTCTGGATAATCGTAAATCTCATTATCTTCTTCATCGCCACCATCAACGTCAATCTTAGCTTCTCTTTCTTTATCTTGAGCAATAGCTCTAACAGATGCGTCAATCATGTTGCCAAGATTCATTTCTTCTGTAACAAGAGAGTAAGTATAGTGTTGAAGGTCTTGTAAAACTTTATCTACCTTATCCATCGGTCCATCGGTGTAATAACGAGGAATAAATCCTTCACGCTCGCAAATTGTAACTAATTCACCAATAGAATCTACAAATTCACCAGATTCAGCTTTATTCTGCGCGGCTGTGAGTTTAGCACTCTTCATCAAGCTATCATACATCTTGATCATCTTCTGCGCACCATCGACATCACCGCAGTCTAGAAGCTAATTAGATTTCAATGAAGTCTTACAAATCATGATAAGAGTATCCTTCATGCCAGCTCCTTGAATATCATATGAAGCCATCATATCATTATATAATTGCTCCAATCGCACCCATTCCTCTGGGCGGTATCCTCGACCCCACTTAAGTCTCAACATTACTTTATCTTCTTCGGTAAGTTCGTCTGAAAAGTCATCATCAGCTTCTGAAGGATCGTAATATTCAGGAGTACCTACAGCCTCTTGTGGCTCAGTTAAAATTTTGGGCTTAGGAGGAGTTCTGTCTGTCGCAAGCTCAGTCTCAATCTCTTCACCAGTCATACCTTGCGCTTTCATTTGATTAATCTTGCGCATACGCTGCTCTTCTTCAAGAGATTCTGTATCTGCCCAAGAATACTGGCTCCATTGCTTCAATTTCATCTTCGATAGATAACGGCCAATAATAGTTAGTCCAGTTACCTTCTTTGGGTCTTTACCATATTTCTCAAGTAAAGTATCCCATTCTTCTTTAATATAAGGCACATCAATTTCTTGTAAAATCCATTTATATGTTTCTGGGTCCCAGTTATCGACGTGCATGGTTAAACATTTCTTGCAAATATCCATCTTTCCATCTGGTGGATATTTTTCTACGTTCTTAGAAGTGTAGAATTCACTATCATTCATAGTCTTTCCGCACTTCTTGCAAAAATGCTGTCCAGCCATACGAATCAACCTCTTTTCTTATTACGGCATTTCTTACAAATAGAATACCAATTATCTTTACTTGTCTTATTCTTTGAAAAGAAAAGATTGTTCGCTGGCTTAATCTGTCCACATTTAGAACATTTTTTCATTGGATAACCGCGTTTAGTGTACTCCCAAATTAAGAAATCTTCTTTAGCCTATTCCGCAATTACCTTCGGAATCTTATTGCGCCACAGACTAGAAATATATTCTACACTATAGGTTTGATGAAATTCTTCATCAAGTAACTTTTGAATCTCGCTATTTGGTTTACCATCAATCTTCCACTCAACAATTCTATCATAGATAGGATAATCAGCAAGGGCCTTAGTACATAAATTATCAAAGTCTTGCATTAAATACCAAGTATCTCCCTCAAACTAATCCCAACTATCTTCCTTGAGTTTAGAATAATTACATAAAATAGCAGATACTACTTTAGTATCCATTAATGAAATGCCATCTACAACGATTTCAGAACCATCTAAATAACTCTTATCATCAAGAGGTAGTGATGTTCTAGCAGATCTCGTTAATCGACACGGAATAATTGGCTTCTAATAAGCCTATTTAATAATATATTGATCTTTCCGCATCTCAATTAACGCTTTCTTCATCATAAAAGCAGTCTTACCAGAGGCGTGCTTCGCTGCTGCTTCCCAAGCGTTTATAGTATCTCGCAGTTGTTTCAAACAGGGGATTGTCTCTAAATCTTTATCTGTAATCGAAATCTTCGGTTGAAAAATTACATTCTTATTTTCATTAACTAAATTATAAATACCATCTTCGCCGTTCTCTAACTAACTAACAAGACCCTCGAAAGAACATTCTCTCTTGTTTACCGTAGTCATACGGTTATCTGTCAGTATATTGCGTTCTTTTCGCTCTTGCTTTTCCATGCAGAGAACAAGATAATTACCTAAAATTTCAAGATACGCGGGACTAATATCCGGCGTTTCCGCAATTATCTTTTCAACTAGCGCTTTACGCTCTTCTGGAGACTCTAGAGTATAATCTAATTTAATCACACTTGTCATCTCCTTTATGCTTATATAATAACAAAAAAAAACTGGTATGTCAAATCTATTTGACCAAATTAAATTATTTTGTTATAATAATAATAGAAAAATAATAAAGGAAGTATTTCTTATGAACTTTTGCGACACTCCAGCTGAAGCGTTTCCTAAAGGCGCATAGTTCTATCATAATGTAACCGTAATAGTATTTTCTGTTGCTGAAGATATATGGGACGAAGATTTTGACTCTATTTGGTATCTTGACTAGTTAACCGCACCAGAATCAAAAGCAATCCTATTCTTCAAAGAAGAAAGAGAAATTATCAACGATGCTGATGTAGATGCTTTCTATGATTGCGATGATGAACAAGAGTGCGATTGGTTACTAGATTATTATGAGAATTGCATAGTCGAAGTAGATCCAGATGGAACGGTTTCATGGTATGAAGGAGAATTTTAATGAATCAAATTAACATAAAAGAATATTTTAAAACAGAGAAGGAGAAATTGCGGCTGGCCGTTATTGAGCATGATTATGAGCCTCCTTCTCTCACGATTGTAGATGCCACAGACGGAGACGTCGGCAATCAGATTTATATTAAGAAGAAGATTGAGGATTTTGAATCTGTAGGTTGGCCTGTGAAGGTTGTTAGACCGAAAGATAAGTTTGATTTACGTTATCTATTAACCTATGATGGTCTTGAGACAGATTGCGTAATTGTCCAAATGCCAACGGCAGAAAGATTTGATTTCGACATTGAAGATATTCCATCGTACTTTGATTGTGATGGTTTGACTAAGAACGCTCTTGTTCTTCCCGCCACTGTTCGAGGTATTATTGATTATCTGGATGATTGTGGTTTTAATTATACAGGTAAAACTGCTGTTGTTCTTGGCAGAAGCGATATTGTTGGTAAACCTATGGCAAAGGCTTTGCTAGATAGAGATATGACTGTTTCCATTTGTCACAGTAAAACGAACTATGGAGATAAAGAATATCTTCTTCATAATGCAGATCTAGTAATCTGTGCTACTGGACGGCCGCAGTCTATTCATAGAGAACAGTGCGAGTCTGCTATTGTTGTCGATGTCGGAATTAGTCGACTCAATGGCAAAATTGTTGGAGACTTCGTAGAGGACGAAAATAATATTGTCGGAGAAGCTTGGTCTACTCCAGTTCCCGGCGGTGTTGGTCTATTAACAAGATTGGGGTTGATGAAAAATTGTCTAGATCTCAAGGTATTGTAATTGGTAATATAGGAGCAGCTATTTTAGACCTAGAAACAGAATTTGAACGGGCGAGAATTATGACCTATCCTCTTGGTGATTGGTTACATAATAAAATTTCTCGTCAAGAATATAAAGAAAAAATGGCTATTTATCGAGATAAACAATCTCAATATGTAGCTAAAAGACTCTTTGAAATTTATGGATTTGAAATTGCTCAAAAGTATAAGCCAAACTATGTAAAAGATTTTATTCCTTGCATGGGAGCAGACGGACAATGCAATCTATATTGCAAGAAGTTTGGAAAATGCTGACAATAAAAGTCTACACACTATATTTGAAAAATAGGGCAGAACGAATATCCAGTTCTGCCCAACATCATTTCATTTTAAGGAGGCCGCAATAAAAATGGAAAAGCATTTCAAGCAATTGATTATCGCAAGACGTGATTTGAATATGTCCCCTGGCAAGTTAGCGGCGCAAGTATCTCATGCATCTTCTGCCTTCCTCATTGAGATGATTAGAGATTCTTGGCCAGAGAAAGTACAAGACTTTTATCAAGTAAATTATAGACTAGATAAAGATGTTTATGATAACTGGATTAACGACGGAGTGACCAAGGTAGTATGTGGCGCCCGCAATAGAGGAAAATTGGAAAAAGCCATTGAGAAGGCTAAAGAATTAGGCATGATTGAAGGTGTCGATTACTTTCCTATTGTTGATGCTTGCAGAACTGAGTTGATTCCAGAGTCCCCGCAGGGGACTTTGACGTGTGTAGGATTTAGACCTATGGAGGCAGAGAAGATTGATGAAATTGGGAAAGATTTTCATTTGTATTAACATCTTAGTTCTTTCTCTTTTGATGTTGAATTATTTATCAAAATACTAGTTACAGATTTGACGAATTGGCCATAGCTACGACATTGTAGAAACGGAGAATATTACAGAATGATAAGAGCTTTGCCATTGGAGAAAAATATATTGAGATAGGGCGAGTAACATACGCCGTCGCAATTTAAAAATCGTAATTCGAAAACGAAAATGGTTTTCGAGATTTTTATGGCGTGGGAGAACGAGTTTGTGAAAATTTTCACGCTTTTTCCCGAAATACACGCCCCCGTACTGTCGCACTTCATCACGCTAAAGCACTACAGTTAAACAGCTACCCCTACTTTAGTTAGCTAAAGCGTCTGTCGCTATTATTATGTATCGCGCGCGTAAAGAGGAATTGGTCAATCTGCACAATAGGATCGGCACTCACTTGTGCAAATTGACGAAACGCAAAAAATTGCAAAAAAGTTGTTGACAAGCAAGCACGGCTATGCTATCATGCAATCACAGGCAAGGGAAAACAGCTTGCCAAGCACACCGAAAAAAAAATAAAAAAAAAGTCTTGACAAGCAAGACAAGGTGTGGTAAACTAAAGACAATCCAAAAGGGAACACAAAAACAGTCAATCAAAAGAAAGTGAGTGTATTAAAATGACAAAAGTAGAAATGGCTCGTACTCTCCAGCGTATCCGCAAAGTGCAGAACGACATGGACGCCCTCAAGCGTGAGTTGGACGAACTCAAAGACACCGTAAAGGCGGAGATGGTAGCGACTGGCGAACACAAGGTAGAGGCTGGCGGTTGTATCGCCACCTATCAGGAAGTCACCAGCAACCGCTTTAATAGCTCTGCGCTAAAGGCAGAGGACAAGGCTACCTATGACAAGTATGTGGTAGCCAGCACCACCGCAAGACTGACCGTGAAGTAACAACAACCACCATAGGACTGCCTGCCTATACAGGCAGTCCTAACCTTAGAACAAAAGAAAGAGGTATTATTATGGAGTTCATCAAGTATTTCACTAACCCGCAGTTCGATAACGCCAAGTTTGCAGATATGCTGCGCCTGAAAATGAATGTGCGTGCCAAGGCAGTAGAGGATGGTGTCATCCTTGACCGTGACGCTTTTAATGCCATGAGTGCCGCTCTTATGCCTAACTGGGCATGGCTGAATAAGCAGAGCATCAATAGTCCTCTGCATACCAGACCCGCAGACCCGGCGGAATGGCCAGAGCTGACCCATGCCTATCGCTACTTGCTTGCCATAGTGTTCGATGACAAGGACGCTTGCCAGCTTGAACAGGCAGACGGACTTGAGTACATCAGCGAACAGGCAGATATGGTTGCTGGCTATTGGCGTAAAGAGAACGGCTTCTATGGCGTGGCAGTCATTGATAATAACACTGGCGAAATCATGCACATGGCAGACTAAGACATAAGGGCGTTCTGCGAGAGCGCGGAGCGCCCAACCCGCAAACAAAAGAAGGGAGTATTACTATGACTTATAACGAATTTCTGAGCCGCTTCTGCGGTTGCCACGAGGATGAGGTCGGCAATCGACCCTGTGATAACGGCTGTATGTGCGATAAGTGCATGACGCCGGAGCTTGAGAAACTGTGGAAAGAGGTGCGGGATAATGCGTAAAGTAGCAAAGGTGACGCTATACAGCGTATGTCTGGCAGTCCTGTTGTGGTTTTTCCTCTCGTGGCTCGATATAGTGTGGGATAACTGTGAACCCAATCCGCACAACAGCCCATATAATATCTTTGTCCTTATGACGCAACAAGAGGAAAAGACAGAAGAGCCTACCGCAATAGAGGGGACTTGCGGAAGCCCGCTTACTGATCAGACAAGGCTGGCAACTGCAATCATAACCAACATTGACGGCGACACGCTTACTCTTGTTACGCTTGAGGATGGCAAGGAATGGACAGTCGAAGTTGGATACGGCGAGAACTTCTCAACAGATGACTATCTGTGCGTGTTCTTCGATACCATGGGAACTGACTCAATCTATGATGACGAGGTTGCCAAACTCTGGAAAGAGATCTGGTAAATATAGGGTGGAGAAATCCACCCTATATTTTTGTGCATTTTTCATAAAGACATTTTCGCCGGCGCGCTGGCGACCGCGGCGCGCCGGGTTTTGCGTTTGTGCAAGTTGCACAAATTTGGAAGTGAAATTTTGGTATAGGCAAGTTGCACAATCAATCCCGAAATCTTTGTGCAATTTGACAGTTGACTTCTGCTATGCCCTGTGCTATACTATAATTGTTCCAAGGGGAACGACATCAAAATGAAAGAGGTTGACAAAAGATGATTTCTCTGCTCGCTTTGCTTACACTTATGCCCTATGCCGGTCTTTTTGAATTGGAAGAAGATAACTTCATCCAGATCGTGGATAGTGATACCGGTGCTCATTATCGCGTCAAGTCTGGCGTGCTCCTATTGGGCGGTGACCCTTGCGGATTTGACAGATCTGAGTTGCTTAAACTGGAAGTTACCTGTGTGGAATATGAGAATGACCACTGTGTTATATCGGTCAAGGGGCGCTAAGCCCTTTGACCTATCAAAAGAAAGGATTTGAAATTATGCTACCGAATAGACATTGTGCATACGACATCACCACCGGCGAAATTCTCTGCTGTGACTGCGGAAACCAGCTCAAGCGTTCAGTTGCCCTGACCAAGAGAGTCAATAAGGAAATGTTCGGAGTTGCCGGACAGTGGCGGTTCTGCCACGACTTCGGCAAGAAGTGGGATAAGAAAGGGGCGCCTACCAGATGAAAAACTACCTGTTCTATGATGAAGAAACTGGCGAGTATTTCTTCGTTCAAGAAGTCAACCTGTGGAAAGCTAACCAGACCGCGCATCTCTTCTTTCAGCGTCCCTTTTACAAGTGTTCCATGAGCGACGCAGAGGCTGAAATGTACGGATACGATACCTACTAAGAGAAAGCCGGTGATGAACCGGCTTTCTTTACTTTTGGTAAAATTTTTGATATAATAATTACAGAAGAAATGAGAAAGGAGAATTTTCTAATGACGCTAGAAGTGCTGAAAGCGCTGGCTGTCATTCTGGAGTTCTGCATGAACCAAGATTCTTGCAAGAACTACCCAATGGCCCAGTTCTGTTAGAAGATGCCATGTGAGTGGTAATCTAATTCCTTTCGGAAAAATGCCGCGGCTCCCGTCTGGAGTCGAATTTTCGCACAGGCTAGGTCTATAGAAATAAAAAACCAAAATGGCTGAATCTACTTACTCTAGAAAATTAGATGCAATGGGAAGAATTATGATTCCTGTTCGACTTCGTGATCAGCTCGGACTTATTACAGGCCGAGAGTATTCATTTGAGGTTCGTTAGATCGACGGCCGCAATTACATTTGTATTGATTGTGGTTTGAATACTGAACTGGAAGAAGCTATGAAACTTGTCCAAAATGCTGGACTAAAAGTTGTGAAAACTGACGATTGACAAACCATGCTTTCTATGGTATACTTAAACCATCAAAAGAAAGAAGGTTTGATGTTATGTATGAGTTTGAAGTCTTGTTAAAGAACGGCGAGCGCACTTTCATCTGGGGCTATAATTATCAAGACGCTCTCAATCGACATCCCAAGGTAGCGAATGAAATCGAATCGCTTCTATTTCAAGAGTACATTGATTGACCTTCCATTTGGGAGGTCTCTTTTTCTCTCGGCTGGCCGTTGGCGTACGCCGCGGCCAGTTTTTCGTGTTAATAGGCAATTTGCACAATTTTCCATACGCATTTTTGGTGAATTTGACGAAAGAACTTTTCCCAAAACCTCTTGACTTCCTATGTAGGCTATGATATACTTGTATCATCAAAAGAGAGGAGCGAACACTTGATGGTTGCAATTATTATTCTAACTGCCCTGTTGTCTTTCCAATTTGTTTCTGCTATTGAGCGGGACTGCATGGGGCTGGGGCTTATGTTCGGCGTTGAGATTATCCTCTTCGCCTACATTATGAGCAACTGCCAGTTTTAAGGAGGAAAAGAGAATGTTTTTCAAAAAGAAAGATAGCCATATCAATATCTATGAAGCCCACGCGGACGAGCAGCTTTATGACCTTTGGGCAAAAAGAGATAAACTTACTGCCCAGACGCGTGAAGTCATTACCCGTAAATCTGTAATTGATCTTTACCCGGATGGAGCAGACCGAGACGCCGCAATTAAAGAATGCGAAAAGGCGAAGCATTCCCTACTTTGTGCGATTGGTGCCTATGACACTTCTCGCATGGAATATAATGACTATATCACAAAAAACGCCGAACGGTTTAATAATCCCCGTAGGTTATGGACAGCCACAAGCCATGATTTCATTGCTCTTGCTTATAGAGCATATTTTCAAAATTAGGGGTTGACAAACAGCCCCTCATGTGATACAATAAGACCATGGGAAAGGTTGACAACCTAAACAGTCAGAAAGGGTTTGATATTATGAAAGCTACTAGTATCGTTCGCCGCATTGATGGCCTCGGTCGTGTGGTCATTCCCAAGGAAATCCGCCGCACTCTTGCTATTCGAGAGGGTGACCCGCTGGAAATCTATACCACAGACGGTGGTGTTCTTTTCCGCAAGCACGAACAGCCCGCTGAAACCAAGGCGGCTATCGCCCAGAAGTGGCTTGAAGATAACGCGCTCCCCATGCGTGCTACCTCTGCTAAGTTCAGCATTGAGAACAAAACCACTACTTGCGAGGTTGTCAGCAACAACTCCCGCCAGACTGGAACGGCAACAGCTACCGTAAAAGATACTTTTATCCCCGCTGTTGGTATGGTTATCGCATTTTGTCGAGCCACTGGCAGAACTGTTCCGCAGGAACTGCTTGAGGACTAAAAAAAAATAGCATAAAGGGCTTGACAAACTAAGCCCTTTATGCTATAATAAAACCATCAAATGAAAGGGGAAAATAAAATGTTGTTTATTCTTTTGGTTCTTCTGGCTCTCGTAGTTTCATTCCTTATCACGGCTGGCCTTGTTTGGCTTCTTTGCTGGCTTCTCCCGGCTATTGGGATTGCAGCCATTGGGACTTTCACTATTGTATTTTCGTGGAAGTTAGCTTTGGCTATTTGGCTCGTTATTGCGCTTTTGCGCCCCATTTTTTCCATTAGCACAAAATGAATAATAGAAATCTCCCACTTCGGGAGATTTCTATTACCTATCAATGAAAGGGAGTTATAAAGATGGATTTGAACACTGATTTTAGTTATATGACCGATGAAGAACTGGACGAACTCATTTCCCGGATAAAAGAAGCAAAGAAACGGCGCTCAGAAAGCCGAAAGACTGATCTCTGGAATAACGTCCGGCGAGCCGTAAATAACTATATCATGGACTTTGGTATGATTGAGCTTTTTACCGAGGACCACAGTTTTATGCTGGACGCTGATTCTTTCAGCATCCCCGGCGAAATCAATCCTTTGGATTAAAATAAAAAAACTACCCAATTTTGGGTAGTTTTTTTTGTCTATTTTGCCCATTGACAATTCCAAAGCTTTGTGATATAATTGGGCGGCGCGTTGTGGGCCACCACGCGCCGAGTTTGCACAAGAGTATTATTACACAAATTTTTCGTTGCATTTTTGTGCAAATTGCCAACTTGACTTTCTCCCGAAACGGTGGTACAATGAGTACAACAAAAGAAAAGAGGTAGACACCATGAAAAAGAAAACTTACTGCTATGAGAACCGCACTTTTGAGGTCGAAGTTTATAGTGAATTGTGTGGTTCTATGCTGATGATTTATATAGATGAAGTCATCCGCCCTAACCGCAAGTTTTTTGGTCGCACTAAGTATTTTTATGCAGACGATGTTATCATTGACAAGTATTCTTCTATTGATGGAGCTGTTAAAACGGTTATCGCGAAGGGCTTGGAAGTAGAAGCGTACAGAAAGGAAGTTAATGAAAAGTGGGAAGAATGGAATAAAAAAACTAATTAAAATTGCCTATTGACATTTTGGCAATTTTGTGTTATAATAATTATAGAAAGTGAGGGAGAAAGAAATAAACCTGTTGATTATCTTCATTTTGCTTTCGATTGTAAATGTTATCTTCTCCACAATCAAGAGCATTGTAACTATTAAATCCGGTCCATGGGTTGCAAGCATTGTTTCCGCTTTGTACTATGGCTATTACAACATTGTATTGATTTACACTGTTGCAGATTTTCCCTTGTGGCAGAAAGTTGTAGTAACTGCGGGCTGTAACCTTGTCGGCGTTTTCATCGTGAAGTATGGAGAAGTTAAAGCGAGGAAAGATAAGCTGTGGAAAGTGGAATTAACAGTTCCCACCAAGTACAAAGACGCCATTGATGAATTGGGCGTTCCTCATTCCTACATTGAATTAAGCGACAAGCACACCCTTTTCAATTTCTACTGCGCTACACAGACCGAAAGCGCAAAAGTCAAAGCTATTGCCAACCAGTACGAAGCAAAATATTTTGTTGCGGAAAGCAAAAATCTTTAAGAAAAGGGTTGACAAATAACAAGGTTTGTGGTATACTTTAGGTACACTAAAAGAGAGGACTGAATAGAATGAAAGTTAAAGTTGTTATTACAAAAGAGCAAGAAATGGAAATTGAAAATTCCGCATCTCTCGCTGTACTCAATAAGTGGTGGAAAACCCATCGTGCAACAGAGTGGAAAGATTGCCCAAACGAGTTAGTTGAAAAGGCAATTAAAGAAGTCGAAGAAGCTACTGGACTGCCTTTCGGGTGCGATGATGTTCCCGAAACTATCAGCGCAGTTCTTACTGGAAATAATGATGCCATTTTAGAATGGTAAATCAGAATTTCTAAAAAAGGTATTGACAAGATGAAAGTCTTGTGATACAATATAATTGTCAAGAGGGGGTAGCCCAAGAAATCCGAGGGTGCGCAACTTCGAGAAAGTAGAGGAAGTAAACAGATAGAGTAGGCTCAACTGCAAGTCGCTATTGTGGGGATTAAGCCGAAAAAAGTTTGCGAAACCTCTTGACAAACCCCTAAAACTATGATACAATAAAATTGTTCCAAGGGAACAAAAAACAAGGAAAGAGGTACTTAGTTATGATGACCGAAAAGAACAAGATGGAGTGCGATGACCTGCTGAAAACCCATGAAATGACGCAGAAGCTTCTCGATGCTAATACCGCGGACGCCGCTATGCTGGCAACCCTTGTCCAGATGGCCCGCGGAGGGAAAGACGAGATGGCGATGTATATGCTCCACAATCTCAAGCCCTACGCCATTGAAATCGCAGAGGGCGACAAGAAAAAGGACGAGCCGGAAATCGACATTGACGCCTTGCTCAGCGCCCTGTTCGGCTAAGCAACAGAAACTCGGTGGAGAAATCCACCGAGTTTTTTTGTGCAATTTTCACAAATCCTTCTTGGGCGGTCCGCGCACGCTCGGCGCGGACCGAGTTTTTGTCAATATACAAGTTGCACAAATTTCTCGATCAATCTTTGTGCAATCTGACGATTGACAGCTTTCCCGAAAAGTGCTATACTGTTTACAGAAGTTAAGGGAAACGCCCTTTGAACCTTGAAAAAAAGATTTGAAAAAATCGAAAAAAAACTCTTGACAGCAAGCACAAAGTATGCTATACTAAGTACAGAAGTTGAGGGAACGATGGTAAACCTCAATCAATAGAAAGGATTTGACAAGATGGAAAAAATTGATAAGCGCAAGCACTATGTTTTGGTGGTTGATACCGAAACCGCCAATACTATCCAAGACGGCGATAATCTGGATATGTCCAATGTCCTTGTATATGACTGCGGTTGGGCGGTTGTGGACACCAAGGGCAATATCTACGAAACCGCAAGTTATGTCAACCGTGACATTTTCTGCGAGGAACGCGACCTTATGCGGACGGCTTATTATAACTGGAAAATTCCCCGATATGTCGAGGAACTGCGAGCAGGTAGCCGGAAAATGGCAACTACCTATGAAATCCGCAAGGCTATGCTGGACACTATCGAGAAGTGGGGCATTAAAGAGGTAGCCGCCCATAACGCCCGCTTTGACTATAACGCTTTGAATATAACACAGCGTTACACCACCGCAAGCCGTTTCCGGTACTGGTTTCCATCCGACAGCGTGGAAATCTGGGACACCATGAAAATGGCACAAGATGTTATCTGCAAAATGCCCACCTATAAGGCGTTCTGTCAAGAGAACGGCTATGTGCTGAAAAATGGCGCTTGCCGCAAGACTGCCGAAATCCTGTGGCGCTTTATCTCCGGCAATAACGAGTTTGAAGAAAGCCACACCGGGCTGGAAGATGTGTTGATTGAAGCGGAGATTATGTTCTATTGCTTCCGACAGCATAAGCCCATGCGGAAAGCCCTCTTTGAGAACAAGAGAGAATATCCGCCTATGACAGAGTTTCAGCGAGAGTTTTCCGCAAGTCTGCGAGAAATGCCGGTAATTAGGTTTGGGGATATTTAATCTCCCCAGCCTTGAAAAAGGGGTTGACAAATGAAAAGCAATCTGCTATAATGAATATATCAAAAGAAAGGAAGCGATAAGATGAAAATGATTTGCTTCGATATGGACGGCACGATTGCTGACCTGTACGCCGTTCCTAACTGGTTAGATAAACTGCGGGCAGAGGACGCAAGCCCCTATGCAGAAGCCGCTCCCATGTGGGATATGAAAGCTCTGCGAGAAGTCCTCTTGAAGCTGATTGATAAGGGATATGAAATCCGCATTATCAGTTGGTTGAGCAAGGACAGCACCGAGGAATATAAAACCGCCGTCCGCAAGGCAAAAAGAGAGTGGCTTGAGAAGTATAATTTCCCTGCTGATAAATGCCACTTTATCGCCTATGGTAGAACTAAGGCTGACTGTATCCGCCGCGTTGCAGATGCTCCCGCAGTTCTGATTGACGATAACAAAAAGGTGCGGGACGGGTGGCATTTAGGCGAGTCAATCGACCCCACAGAAGTCAATCTGCTTGAAGTCCTTTCCGCTCTTGATTGAGCGGAAAGGCAGAAAGGGGAAATAATGACAAAAACAATATGGCTTGAATTTCTGAACGCCGATAGCCGAGCGGCCGCTATTGAAGTTATCAAGCGCATGGGATGGGATATTGATGCCGAACATTTGACAGATGACGGCGGACATTCGGTCACATTTCCGGACAAGGACGAAAATCTGTTCGAGTTTTTGGATATGTGCTGGAACTAAGAGGGGCATTGCCCCTCTTTTTTCGTCAAAATGCACAATGCCCTCTTCGACGGCCCGCTGGCGCACGCAGCGGGCCGAATTTTCATTATACACCACCGCCAGCAAAAAGTCAATCGGCAAACTGCACAAAAAATCATGCTTCGGATCTCCCGAAATTGTGCAACTTTTCAGCAAAAAGTTCTTGACTTCCGGGGCCGGTGGTGGTATACTGTTTACAGAAGTTAAGAGAGGGCGCCGAAAGGCTCCAAAAAGATTTTGAAAAAAATCGAAAAAACCTCTTGACAAACTCTGCAAGGCATGATATAATAGGTACAGAAGTTAAGGGAAAGCGGTTCTTGAAACGGCGAAAAGCGACAGTCAAGAAACTTCCGAAAAACTTCAAAAAACCTCTTGACAA